>Ga0302135_10000210_pt1 | contig 36091 bp, 43 predicted proteins | sample CBN3_surface_MG_FD_203119 | JGI IMG/M metagenome (GOLD analysis project Ga0302135, IMG submission 203119) | Marine microbial communities from Western Arctic Ocean, Canada - CBN3_32.1 | ecosystem: Environmental > Aquatic > Marine > Oceanic | place: Canada: Western Arctic Ocean | collected...
CAATAATAATTAACTACTATGTCTAGTTTGACGGTCATGGTTTCTGCTGTGTAGCTTGGGGGCATGGGAAAACATTACGAAAGGATTGGAAAGGAATTGTGGATCAGGGAGAGTCGGGGGGAGATCCACCGACGGGGTGAGTCGTATTCCCGTATGGTCCTCCGCACGAAGATGCTGGGGGACAGCGAGACGATGAATTTTACCCTGGACTCTAGCGGTGAGTGGGAAAAGTCCAACACATACGCAACTGTCGGCTCTCACGTTGAGGCTTGCGGAACGATTGTGGCCCCAGGGGAATTCGCCGACGGCACGAATGCGACCTGGAATGTCAAAGTTGAGTCGAGTGTTTCCCCTGAGTACAAGAAAGAATATGACGATGTCGCAACAGGCGCCTCTGTTGACTACAGCATCCCCACAAATTTTGGTGACACCAAGATTACGATTAAGATTTGGTCATCCCGTGGCAGCGAAGATGCTGGTGTTCAAGGAAGCCTGGAGATGTCGGACTAAATGCCATACCGTAAGACTAACTTGAGCGTACAGGTAAAAAAACCTATCGGCTGGATCACCATCAAAACTCACAAATCAAACGAAATGGCCGAGAAGCATCTAAACGCATTGCGAGCGGCCAAGGCAAGAAAAAAGACTATGGGACGTTGAGTATACTTCCAGGCCAGGAGGAGATGCGGGAAGACCCGACCCTCTTCGTGGAAGGAATGTTGGGTGCGAAACCAGATCCCTGGCAGAAAGAAGTCATGGCAGCCGTTGCCGCGCAGAATCGCGGTGTAAGTATTAGGTCGGGTCACGGCGTGGGAAAGACAAGTTGCCTCTCCTGGCTCGCACTTTGGTGGATCGCCACGCACTATCACGCGAAGGTTGTGGTAACCGCCCCGACATCCGCACAGTTGCACGACGCACTGCTTCCTGAAACAAAATCATGGCTAAAACAGTCTCCGCCTGGGTTTCGTGATCTTTTTAATGTCAAATCCGACCGCATTGAACTGATCGCGGACCCAGAGCGGAACTTCATATCAGCTAAGACCAGCAGGGCTGAACAGCCCGACGCGCTACAGGGTGTCCACGCAGATCACGTTTTATTGATATGCGACGAGGCTAGTGGTGTCCCTGAACAGGTATATGAGTCCGCTGGAGGCTCAATGTCGGCGCATCATGCCACTATGGTGCTGGCGGGCAACCCTATTCGCTCTACGGGCTACTTTTACGACACATTTAACAAGTTGTCCAATCGGTGGAAAACATTTCACATTTCGTGTGAAACGAGCGAGCGAGTGTCCAAAGAGTATGTCGAGGAATGTAGGTTACGCTACGGGGAAGAGTCCAACACTTATCGCGTCAGAGTTCTAGGGGAATTCCCCAGGGGAGACGATGATACTGTCATTCCTCAAGAATTGGTTGCGGAAGCGATTAGCCGCGATATAGAACCCACACAGTTTGGCAATACGGTGTGGGGTGTCGACGTGGCACGATTCGGCGCAGACGCCTCTGCACTATGTAAGCGAAAAGGGAATGCCATCACGGAACCGATCAGGCTCTGGCGAAATTTGGACACAATGCAACTCACAGGAGCAATCAAGGCTGAATACGACTCATGCCTTGAAAAGCCGACAGAAATCTTTGTCGATGCTATCGGGCTTGGCGCTGGCGTAGCTGATCGACTACGAGAGCTTCAGTTGCCAGCCTATGCCATTAACGTCAGTGAAAGTCCAGCGATGGGCCAGCATTATTTGAACCTGAGGGCCGAGTTGTGGTACAAGGCCAAGACGTGGTTAGAGGGGCGAAATGTAAGATTGCCACGGGATGATTTATTGAAGTCAGAATTGACGACAGTCCGATATACCTTTACATCTAGTGGTAGGGTGAAGATTGAATCAAAGGCAGATTTGAAGCGCAGGGGTGTGTCCTCCCCCGACTCTGCCGACGCATTTGTTTTGACGTTTGCGTCCGATGCTGGAACTGCTATGGGTGGACGAACAGGTAGGCATATGGGTAAGATTAGACGCAATCTTGTGGGAGTGGTTTAGGGGGCAAACCAGATAAGGGTGTGGTGTCCTAATGGGTTTGCTTAAATGTCCAAAGACTAACGCTCGTTTCTACGCCCAGAATCGAAGGCGCCCCTGAATCGCTATCTACATATGCGACTTGAAATGGAGGGCATTATATATTGGCATATATAGACGAGGCAGAAACTGAATCTGGCATAGGGATGGACGAGACCGAACTGCAATCTGTAGTCGGTGCGTATATCTCTGACGCCATTCAATACATAGACGACGACATCTCCCCGATACGGGCAGAATCTACGAAATACTATCGTGGCGATCCGTTTGGTAACGAGGTAGACGGCAGAAGCCAAGTCGTTAGCCGCGACGTACGGGATAGCGTGCAAGCCATACTCCCGTCGATGATGCGGGTATTTTTTGGGTCCGAGAAAGTTGTTGAATTCGTCCCCAGAAATGAATCCGATGTCGCCATGTCAGAACAGGCAACCGATTATCTGAATTATATCTTGAGGCAGGACAACGATGCGATAGGAATTTTTTACAGTGTGTTCAAGGACGCGCTGATGAACAAGGGCGGATTCGTCAAATGGTGGTGGGACGACAGTGTAGAGGTACACACCCACAGCTTTGAAGGGCTGGACGAAGGCGCGCTAGGGCTAATACTTGAAGAAGAAGGCGTAGAAGCAGTATCGGTAGAAGGTTCCCCCGCCCCTGGTATCTCCGAAGAACAAGCGGCGATGATGGAGGAGCAAGGGGCGCCTGTCCCACAGGTTTACGACGTGGAGATCAAGCGGAAGCGAAAAAGAAATCAGGTGCGGGTAGAGACAATGCCCCCTGAAGAATTCTTTGTAGACGCTGCGGCCACGTCCTTGAACGACGCACAGGTCGTTGGACACAGAACGATGGCGACAGTATCCGACTTGGTGGCCCTTGGCTATGACAGGGAAATGCTTGACGACCACTTGTCAGATGAAGTGGCCTTTACGGATAGTGACGAATATTGGGCGCGTTACGCGGATAGCGACGTACCTGGTCCATCGTCCACATACGAGCGTAAGCGTGTTCTATATACGGAAGCGTGGTGCTATATCGACTACGATGGAGACGGAATAGCCGAACTTCGTCGTGTATGTACGGTTGGTAGTAATTACGAGGTCGTGAACAACGAACCCGCAGACTCCATTCCGTTTGCAATGTTTAGTTGTGATCCAGAGCCTCATGTGTTCTTTGGTAGCGATATTGCGGATTTAACAAAAGACATTCAACGAGTGAAAAGCGCGGTATTAAGAGGAATGTTGGATTCGCTGTCGTTTTCGCTGTACCCACGCACTGGTGTGGTCGAAGGCATGGTAGACATGGATGATGTATTGAATCCAGAGGTTGGGTCTATTATAAGAATGCGTCAGCCAGGGATGGTCCAACAGTTGGATGTACCGTTCTTGGGGAAAGAGGCGTTCCCTATGATTCAGTATTTAGACGCAATGAAGGAATCACGAACGGGCCAAACCGCTGCATCCCAGGGGCTTGACCCCGACGTTCTTCAGTCCACGACCAGGGCGGCTGTGACTGCTACAATTCGTGGCGCTGAACAGCACCTTGAAATGATGGCGCGCCTATTTGCCGACGGATTCCAGCGAATGTTCAAGGGGATGCTGAGACTTGTGATCCTACACCAAGACCGTGAGCGCGTAGTACGATTGCGTGACGAGTGGGTGCCAGTTGATCCACGGGTTTGGGACTCTAATATGGATTGTACCGTCAATGTAGGGTTGGGTTCTGGGCAGACCGACGAACGACTAGCTGTTTTGAACCAAATTGCGGTGCGACAGCAGGAAGCAATGGAGAAGATGGGGCCAAACAACCCACTGGTTGGCCTTGGACAAATACGGCATACGCTTGCCAAAATGCTTGAGATTAGCGGTTATCCCGACTCAAGTCAGTTTTTCAAGCAAATACCACTGGACTACCAACCGCCTCCACCCGCGCCTCCGAAGCCAACTCCAGAAGAGCTTCTGGCACAGGCACAGATGGCAGACATTCAGGCGCGTACCTCAATCGACCAGCAAAAGCTGGAGCTTGATTCGGTGAAACAGACGCAGCTAGATGAACGTGAAAGCGCGAGGATCGCTGGCGACCTGGCTATACGGGAGTTCCAGGCAGAAGAGAAATTCCAAAACGATATAGACTTAGAAGTAGTCAAAGCCAGCCTGAAGGAAGGTTTATAGTGGACAGCACGAAAGAGCAAAAAGGACGCAGGGGTAAAGAAATCCTAAGTGACCCAGTGTTCATAGAGATGATAGATACGGCGCGTACGCAGATAATGACAGAATGGAATTTGACAGAATTTGAGCAAGAAAATCTCCGTGAGAGTCTGTACCATCAGGGCCGCGCCCTTGACGAAGTGTTACGCGGCTTGCGAACATTAGTAGACGACTGGACTGTAGAGACATCAAAACGCAATTCGACTAAACAAGGACGGAATACATGAGCGTAGCCAGTACAACTAAAGAAACTGGTTCACGGTCTTCGGGCGAAATCCAAGATGCTTTCGCCCAAATGCTCGTCGGACCCGAAGAGCAAACCGAAGAGGATTCTCCTGAAGGAGAGCAACCCACGACGGATTCTTTGGATGAAGGGCAGGAATTAGATGCTGAGTTGGCCGATAATTCAGCAGTGGACGAAGAGGACGATGGAGAGCTAGACGAAGAACAACTCGACGAAGGCGACGGTGTTCGGACATTTTCCGTCATGGTAGACGGAAAGTCTGAAGACGTTCCTCTCGACGAACTCATCTCTGGTTATCACAGACATTCTACGTTCACGAAAAAGAGCCAGGCTCTGGCGCAAGAGCGCCAAGGTTTTGAAAAAGACGGAGCGGCTCTCAGGTCGACATACCAGCAGTACCAAGAGGTATTAGGCCAACTCCAGCAACAGATGGAGGCTGCGAATAAGCCAAGCAATCTGGACTGGGATGCTCTTGAAAGGGAGAATCCCGTACAGTGGCTGAAACTCAAAGAACTTGAGCGTCAGCGTGCGGGTGAAATTCAAGCTGTAACCGCAGAGCGTCAAAGAATGCAACAAATTTCGGAGCAAGAACAAGGTCAGAGGCTCCAGGAGCATTTAAGCGCCCAGCAGAATCTGGTGTTGGAAAAAATTCCTGAATGGGCTGACAGTGAAATTCAGGCCGAAGATCAGCGAAAGCTGGTAGAGTTTGGTAGGACGGTAGGGTTCACGGATAACGAACTTGATACGATCTACGACCACAGGGCATTAATCGTGTTACGCGACGCAATGCGCTACAGGGAACTCACAAACGGCGAGAGGATCACTCAGGCCAAAAGTAAAATCGGCAGTGCGAGAGGCGGTAATAAACTTACGGCCCGTCGCACACGCTCCCGCAAGGAGAAAACCCAACGGGGCAGGTTGAAGCAATCTGGAAAGATTGAAGACGCTGCTTCGCTTATGGGGAATTTGCTCGCGGACTAACTAAAAGGCAAGAAGATTATGGCAGTTGTATCCAATACCTTTACCACTTATGATGCTAAAGGAATAAGAGAAGATTTGTCCGACTTAATCGCAGACATTTCTCCGACTCAGACTCCGTTTCAGAGCAATGTTGGGACGAGGGACGCGTCGAATACTTACTTTGAATGGCAGACAGATTCGCTGGCAGCAGCTTCTGCTACGCCAGTGGTTGAAGGACAGGACTTGAGCAGCTTTACGGCGGTCACGCCTACTGTAAGGCTTGGGAATTATGCTCAGATCAACATGAGAGATTTTATTATCTCTGGTACTGAGCAGCGTGTAGATAAGGCTGGCCGTGCGTCTGAGGTTGGTTACCAGGCAGCGAAGGCAGCTAAAGAACTCAAGCGTGACGTAGAGACAGCTTGCCTCTTGAATGGTGTGGGCGCGGTTGCTGGTGCGACTGCGACAGCCCGCGTTACGGCTGGTTTCCCTTGCTGGCTGAAGACTAACGAAACTTCCACCAACGTAACTGCACCCAGTTATTCGGGATCAACCCCGACAGGTGCTGCACAGGTATGGAAGGCCTTTGGAACGCCTACAGCATTTACCGAAGCAATGCTTAAAACCACGATGCAAGAATGCTACGAGAGTGGTGGAGAGCCGTCGATGTTGATGGTTGGAGGCTACAACAAGACTGTTGTGAGTGGATTCTCAGGAATCGCTTCCAGCCGTTACAATGTGGATGGTGCAGAGCCGTCCGTAATCATTGGCGCAGCAGACATTTATGTCAGCGACTTCGGTAATCTGTCCGTTGTCCCGAACCGCTTCTTCACTACGGTGGTTGATGCTGGTGCGGGTTCATTGATGAATGACTGGGCGCTCTTGATTGACACCGATGAGGTGAAAATCGCGACAGTGCGTCCGTACAGCATTGAAGCGCTTGCAAGAACTGGTGATGCTGATAAGCGTATGGCATTACACGAATGGGGACTTCAGGTGAACAACGAGAAGGCCCACGGTATTGTTGCTGGCATAACGGCAGCAGCTTAAGAAGCTGATGGTGGGGTGGGGGCTACGGCCCCTGCCCCCTATTAGACCGATTATGGCTAACCGACGCTTACTAGATTATGATCCTGTAACCAAGACCACGCAGTGGTTTCATTACGACGATGCTACTGGTGCGATGAGCCTTGAGACTGAGCAGGACGTTTCGGCGATTATTGAGGCTAATAAGGCTCACTTTAACCAGATCGACGAACGCACGGCCTGGAAGGGGGACATTCACAGGGTCGCCCATATACCGATGAGTTTATATCACGGACTAGCTAAGATTTCAAATAACTTCAAAGATCAACGAGTTGTCAGGAAGTTCCTGAATGATCCTGACAACAGGGTTTTTAGAACTAGACCAGGGAGGGTGTAGTGGCAATTACCACCTATGCGACATTGCAGACTGCTACGGCAAACTGGCTAGACAGGACCGACCTATCGGCCCGTATTCCAGAGTTCATTGAACTAGCTGAAGCGAACTTCAACCGTGGCGTTCGCTCGCCAGACATGATTGTCAAAAACGACTCCTTTTCCTTGTCATCACAGTACAACACGTTGCCGAGTGATACGCTAGAAATTATCAGGATAGTGGTAGACATTACACCTACCATTACGCTTGAGTATTTGACGCCCGAAGAGATTTCGGAGAAGAGGCGCGACTTGGGTGGTACTGGCAAGCCGTATTATTTCACGGTGGTTGGCGGGTCCAGCAATCAGCTAGAAGTCCTGAAATCGCCCGACCAGGCGTATAATTCTTCGATTGTTTACTATACCCGAATCCCAGCACTAACCGATTCGGCTACCACAAACTGGTTACTTGACTCGCATCCCGACATCTATTTATTCGGGGCGTTGGTGGAGGCGGAACCGTACTTAAAGAACGATGAGCGATTTCCCCTGTGGTCTGCGCGGCTTGAAAAAGCGCTTGGCGGCCTTCGGCTCCAAGGACAACGTGAGCTACATGGTGGATCTTCGCTTCGCATGAGAGCGAGGGTGCTGGGGTAAACTATGGCTAATCCGACGACTAACTTAGGTATGACCAAGCCCACCGTTGGTGGGTCTACGGATACTTGGGGTACTACACTAAACGCCAATGTTGTTGACGTGATTGATCTTATTTTCAGTACGACTGGAACCGACGTCAAGATGTCAGACATTTCCTTTAACAGTATTAAGTTAGAAGAGACTGGGACTGGTACGGACTTTGTCGGAGTCAAGGCTCCCACGGCTGTATCAACCTCGTATACACTTACAATGCCAGCAGCAGTGCCATCTGCTAACCAAGTGCTATCTGCTTCTGATGGTAGCGGTACGATGGCTTGGACTACGCCTGAAGTTGGTGACATTACAAGTGTAGTCGCTGGCGCTGGAATGACAGGTGGCGGTACTTCTGGAGCAGTCACACTGAATGTGATTGGGACAGCAGACAAGGTCACGGTTTCGGCAGATGCGGTCACCATAGCCAGTACCTATGTAGGGCAAACGTCTATTACGACGCTAGGAACAGTGGCGACAGGCGTTTGGAACGGAACGGCCATTGCTAATGCTAACCTGGCGAACTCATCAGTGAGCTACGGTGGAGTGTCGGTCGCACTAGGAGCATCTGATGCAACTCCAGCTTTTAACCTTAGTGATGCAACGGCCTATACGGGAGACTCTAGCTTGGTAACTGTTGGAACTGTAGGTACAGGAACATGGTCGGCTACTACAATAGCTGTCAACAAAGGTGGAACTGGCCTAACTAGCTATGCAGCAGGAGACATTCTTTATGCTAGTGGTGCAACAACTATAGCCAAACTAGCTAAAGGATCGGACACAGAAGTCTTAACACTTGCTTCGGGAGTTCCTACTTGGGCAGCACCTACTGTTGGTGATATGACTGCTATAGTCGCAGGTGCTGGAATGACAGGAACGTCCTTGAGTGGCCCGATTCCTACGCTGAATGTGATCGGGACAGCAGACAAGATTACAGTCTCTGCGGATGCTGTCACGATAGCTAGTAGCTATGTCGGGCAGACCTCCATTACGACTTTGGGAACTATTGCTACAGGAGTCTGGAATGGCACCGCTATAACTGGCGACTACATAGATGTGACCACATCACCACTCGCCAACACGAAAATCTGGATTGGCGACTCTTCTGGAGATGCACAGGAATTTGCATTATCAGGCGATGTTACCATGACTGCTGGCGGTGCGATTACAGTTGCAGACAACGCAATAACACTCGCCAAGCTGGAAGATGGTACGTCAGGCGACATCCTATATTATGCAGCTTCAGGTGTTCCAACTCGACTAGCCAAGGGTTCAGACACTGAAGTGTTGACTCTTTCAAGTGGCCTACCCGTATGGTCAGCACCTACTGTCGGTGATATTACTGGAGTTACTGCTGGTACTGGATTATCAGGTGGTGGAACCTCTGGTACAGTCACATTGAACGTAGATGCCTCACAAACACAGATAACTTCTGTCGGAGCGTTAAACGCTGGATCAATTACTTCTGGATTTGGAGCTATTGATGTTGGTAGTTCCGCTCTGGCCGCTGGATCTGGCACATTCAGTAGTAATGTTTCAGTTACAGTTGCTGACAACTCTGCTGCCCTACAGTTGAAATGCACCGATGCGGATGCTAGTGCTGGGCCACTGATATTATTGGACAGAGACACTGCCTCCCCAGCAGATGGCGATGCTATCGGTAGAATTTACAGCCAAGGACGCAATGATGCAGATCAACTCGTTACCTATTCACAGGTTACCACCAAATCCATAGACGTAACAGACGGCACAGAAGATGGCCAGATGCTTTTCGATATTATAGTGAATGGGGCAGTCACTACGGTTCTGAATTTGTACGGCCCAGAGATCGAAATGAACACTACGTTGGTGGATATGAACGCCAACCTAGATGTCAGTGGGACATCTACGCTGACAGGGAATGTGGCAGTTGGTGCTGATATTGTCTTGGGTGCAACCGACAAATTACGGCTAGACGGATCTGCTTCAGGAAATACTTATATAACAGAAGCATCAGCCGATAATGTTCAAATCTTTACTGGTGGGGCATCTCGCTTCGGTGTTTTCGACTCAGGCATATTTATCCCTGCTACGGCTAAAATATACCTAGATAATGGTGGAAACACCTATATCTACGAATCAGCAGGAGATACTATTGACTTGGTAGCTGGTGGCACTACATCACAATCGGTGACTGCCACTGGTACGAGTTTCAACGATCTTGCTATCACCAACGTGGGAAACATAGCTCTCGACAGCGTTTCCTCAGACGGAGCTACAGCACCATGGTTCACGGGTACAGGAAGTGGTGGGGCAACAGAGCTTGCTGACAATGTGACCAACGCTGGTCTATTCGTAAAGAGTACCTATGGCAGTAGTGCTGGGCTGGCAATCGGAACTACTAGTGGTTCTGGCACATATCTGCAGGGTGGTTTTAGTGATGGAAGTGGTACAAAGGAACTCTACCTTCAACCTTATGGGAATCAGGTTATCGTCACGGGTGCCTTGTCCAAGGGATCTGGATCTTTCAGGATTCCCCACCCACTACCCGACAAGAAAAATACGCACGATCTAGTCCACTCATTTGTTGAGGGTCCAAGGGCAGATCTGATTTATAGAGGTTCTGTAGCTCTTTCTGGTGGAAGTGCCAGTATAGACCTAGATGCAGAGGTCGGAATGACGGACGGAACTTGGGAGTTGTTATGCCGTGATCCACAGGTGTTTCTGCAGAACGAATCTGGCTGGTCAGCACTGAAAGGATCAGTGTCAGGTTCAACTCTGATCATCAACTGCAAGGACACAACTAGCAGTGATACAATTAGCTGGATGGTAGTTGCAGAAAGACAGGACGAACACATGAAAGATGCTGGCACTGATTGGACAGATGAAGATGGCCGTCCAATTCTTGAACCACTGAAGCGAACTGGTTGAAAATGGAAGCTGAGATGATGAATTTAGTATCTCTGCTCGCTATACCAGCCGCAGCAGGGGCCGCCTATGGCGGAGTTAAAGCTGGACTAAATGGAACTCGCGAGACGTTGGCCCAGATGGAGCGAATCGTATCGCGACTTGACGAAAAGGTAGATACGCATGGGGAAAGAATTAGCAGAACCGAAGTCGAAATTGCACACCTCAAGTCGCGGACCCGTGATTGAGGGTGCTGACCTCGGAAGTGGGGTCACGTCGGGCAGTAGCAACGGTGCAGTTATTTTAGATGACCGACTGCCACTGAATTTGGAGCAAACCGTAAACCTTCGGAATCTTTATCAGGCTAGAAAGGAGATAGAGGAAAGGATCGGGCTTGCAGAGCAAATGGTTGGAATAAATGGCCGCGAAATTATCGGGGGCCACCTGGGCGATGACAACCCGCACTTGATGCTAAAGCCAGCAATCGTTAGCGCAACAAGCTAATGGCTTCAGCGCAATACGTCCCGCTAAGATTCCAGCCAGGTGTGTGGAAGAATGGTACTTTGTACCAAGCACAGGAACGGTGGTATGACGCCGATCTTATGCGATGGAGCGTAGGTGCGCTTGGCCCTATGGGTGGATGGAGGACGTGGGGCGACTCAACAACTGCCGTCACGGGAGTTCCGAGGACGGCACTTCCTTGGATGGACAACCAGTTCAGGCGGTGGATGGCGGTTGGCACTGCTGCAAAGCTCTATATGTACTCATTCAATGCGACCCTGTCGGACATCACCCCTACTGGTTTTACAGCAGGGCGTACAGATGCCGATCCAAATATTGGGTACGGAAATTCTATATATGGAAAGTCTACATATGGAAATTCACGTCCCGACCTGGGCATACCTGAACCAGCAACAATCTGGAGCATGGACCTATGGGGGGAAGACCTAGTGGGATGCACCCCAGATGATGGAGATGTGTATCAGTGGGACGCTAGTGGGGGAAGCCCCGAAGGCACAAAAGCTGTCAGAATAACCAATTCACCTCAATACGCTATCGCGACTGCTGTTACCAGTGAACGCATTCAGATGGTGTTCGGAGGAACTAGCTCTGGTGGAGCAGAGGCTACTCGCGACAGGCGGAAGGTCTTTTGGTCCGACTCTGAGGACAATACAGATTGGACAGCCTCGGCCACCAATCAGGCAGGGGACCATATTCTTGACACCGAAGGCGACTTGCTCGGCGCGGTAAAGGTGCGAGATCAGTTATTAGTCTTTACGACGATTGACGCCCACACAGCAACATATGTTGGGTTACCCTATGTCTACTCCTTCGACCGCGTAGGGCAAGCGTGTGGCCCAGTAAGTGTCAACGCAGTGGCAGTAGCGGGGCCAACGGCATACTGGATGGGTCGATCCGCACAAGGTTTCTTTATGTATGATGGGTATGTGCGATCAATTCCATGTGATGTTGAAAGTTTTTTGGTTACCAATATCAATCAAGCCCAGGCGTCAAAGGTCGTGGCTTGGCACAACACGCTTTTCAATGAAATCGTTTGGTTCTATCCAGGCGATACAATAGAAGTAGACGCTTATATCAGCTACAACTATCTTGAAAAACACTGGTCTGTAGGGACGATGGCTAGGACAGCGGTAATGAGCCGTGGAATCTTTTTACATCCGATCCTCTTTGATTCATCAGGTAACCCCTACGAACATGAAGTTGGGAATACCTACGCCGACGTGGGCCAAGCGGCAAAGGTTCCATATGTAGAATCTGGGCCAATTCAGCTTGGCGATGGGGATAGAATTTTATCAGCTACGTCACTGATCCCAGATGTTACGGCTCTGGGCGATATTACGACGACTTTCTATACTAGAATGTACCCGACTGACTCTGACACAACGCATGGCCCATATACAATGGCTGCACCGACTTCCGTGAGATTTACGGGTAGGACGTGTAGGATGAAGTGTACTAGCGCGTCTTCTGACGCATGGAACGTGGGTGTTCCACGTCTTGAATTACAGCCTGGGGGACGACGATGAGTGTTAGTGGTCCGACAGGTGGGCGGCGGTTGCGCTTGGCAGAACCGCGAGATGAATACAGTCGGGAATCAATGATATTTGCGAATGTCGCTCTAGAAAGGGCCGATAGGAGCAATTTTAAGCATTTTGAAGACGTAGACTTGGCGAATAAAGAGCGATTAATCCTAGTAAGCGCAAATGGGACGAGATACAGCGTAACAGTTTCAGATGCTGGCGTTTTGGGGACAACAGCCATATGAATTTGACAAAATTAAATGGATTTACAGAAGCGTGGGAGAAAAATAGGGACTACATGGTCACCGCGCTGGAGAAAAGCGGCGATGAATATGATGTAGACGACTTGCTGAACCTAATAAAGGAAGATCAGGCGATTTTCTATCCCGTTAAGAATGGGGCAGCAGTATTTCGAGTGGCCGTATACCCGAAAAAACGGAATCTTCTTCTTTGGCTGATCGGTGGAGAAGTGGGGGAAGGGGTCGCAAAACTTGACGCAGTGATGGAAGCGGCAGAGCTTTTGGCGGAAAAGTATGGCTGCGATGGCATTGAATGCACGGGAAGAAAGGTGTACGAACGGGTGCTAAAACCTTATGGTTATAAGCACGTTGGCGTGGTACTAAAAAAAGACATAGGAGGCTAAGATGTGTGGAGGCGGAGGCGACAACAGTAACCCGATGAAGGAACTAGAGATAACGGGCGCACAAAAGAAAGACCCTGCGTCCGAAGCTCGCGAGTTGCACCTTTGGAACCAGAGCCAGCAATTTGCAGAGACAGATCCCTTTACTTCACAGTACGGGGGTGCTTCTGCTATGCCTGGTCTGTCGGATATGTCACAACGGGGACAGCAATACCTAACTGATTCGATATTAGGAAAAGGTCAGTACGGCCAACAAAATCTTGGTTTCTCTGACTACTCCCGCCCAGAAACTGCTGCCGCCGCATCAACTTATGGGTACACGGCAGGAGCGCAGACAGCACCAGGAGGAGCGCCACCACCACCTTTTGTACCACCAACGCTCCCTACTAACAACAAGCCTAACGCCCCTGATCCTCACGCCCCTCCTTATGACCCTGATGCCCCAGCCGAACCCCAAGGCGATGGCCTGAGTCCTGCTGGTGCTGCCGCAGCAGCAGCTAGTGGATTTGAACGAACTCCTGCGGAGATAGCAGCAGGAGTAGATGCTGGAGGACTTGGTGGCTGGAAAGATAAGAACAGGAGAGAAAGAGAAGCAGTAGCTAGGGCAGCAGCAGCAGCAGCAGCAGCAGCAGCGAATACTGCACCACCATCACCAGAGTTTGGAAACAACTTTGAGATCGAATCAGCTCGCCTGGGCCAAGATCCAAAGTTTATGGCTGGTATGCAACAACAGCCAGCAGGGTTGGCGTCACGGGGAGACTATACGCCAAGCTCTATAGATGGACGGGGTATGCAACAACAGCCAGCAGGGGTCGATCCCTTTGGAAGGGCAGCAGAATTTGGGGGAGGATTAGCAGGAAAAGCTACGGAACCCTCCACCGCAAGGACTACGGCAGCCTCCACACCCACCCGCGCCCCGCAAGGAGGCTTATTGCGTATTGGGGACAAATCGTTGGAACGAGGGGTGGGGATGGACAACATGGAAATGGGAGCGTTGGCTACCCGCCGTTCGCTAGAAGAATTTGCACCCCAGCAGCCCAGCTATAGCAACATTGTCGGCCCAACTGTCGGATCAACGCAGGTGGGTACGACGCCGAGGATTGGAACTAGTGTAGGGAGCTTCAGTCCGTACGGTAGAGCCTTTTCAGTAGGTTCTACCCCGACAACTAGCATAGGCCAGACACCGATCACAAAGACGTCGGATATGTCAGCAAGCGAGATAACGGCTCCAGACGCCACGGGCATACAGGGATTAGGCCCACTAAAGGGGTTGGGCGGTTTTGCTTCTGGGGCGTCAACTAGACACATCCAGACTGGTGTTGGTGATGTTGCTGGACCAGACGTGCTAAAGCCTGAACAGGTGATTGACCCTAATACGGGCGCGACAGTCAACCTCGGTCCCGTTGCGGGAGAGGTAAGCGGAGCGCTTACGGACTATTCTGCCCCGCAGGTCGATGTCGCCGCCCTCGACGACGTAGGTGCAGTTGAAGTTGGTGATCTTGAAGGAGCAAAGGCATTAAAAATGGGCAGCGTAGACCCAACGGCCATAGCTGGCCCACAAGCTGTCGACATCGACCCCCTCACTGGGCAAGCTACTCAGTCTGTAGACGCGGTAGCACCTACAGAATTTGGTGGAGCCTCTTATTTGGGCGGTCCAGCCATTCAAGACTATATGAATCAAGCAGGTGTCGAGGCGCAGGTCGCACAAGCTCGACAAGATTACGAGGAGGCTCTTAATAGAGAAAAATCTCGCCAAGCACAGGTCGGCGCCTTTGGTTCGCGTGGAACGGTAGAAGAATCAGGGCTGATAGGAGATCAGGAGCGGAATATTGCCCAGATTCGTGGTGCGGGATATGACCGTGCCGCACAACTTATGGAGGCCGACACAGGACGCCGCCAGCAAGCAGGGATGCAAGGCCAACAATTAGGGGTGCAAGCTGGACTGGCTGGTCAGGGGTTAGAGGCCCAGAGAAGGGAATCTGATGCGGCGCGCGCACAGCAAGCGGGATTGGCTGGACAGCAACTAGGCGCACAGTCTGCAATGCAAACACAGCAACTGGCACAGCAAGGGAATATTCGCGGTGCCGAACTGGGATTACAGGCTTCTATGCAGGGGCAACAACTAGAAGCTCAACGAAGGCAGGAAAACGCAGCAAGAGCGCAGCAAGTAGGAATGCAGGGTCAGCAGTTGGGTGTGCAATCAGCGATGCAGACTCAGCAACTGGCACAGGCTGGCGACATTCGCGGCGCTGAACTTGGCCTAGAATCGTCAATGCAAGGACAGCAGTTAGAGGCAAGCCGCCGTGAAGCCAATGCTGCGCGGGCGCAACAGGCAGCATTAACGGGGCAGCAGTTGGGTTCTGAGGCTGGGCTACAGAGCCAACAGCTAACACAGCAAGCTCGCATCCAAACGGCCCAGAATGATTTTGCTGTCGCACAGGCCAACCAGGCTGCGTCGATGCAAACTGGGACACAAGAGGCCCAACTTAATGCCGAAAGACAGATGGAGGCAGCCCGTTTAGAACTAGCGGAAGCGCAACAGACGCAAGAACTTAGTGCTGAAGCTGGTATGCAAACCCAAACCTTGGGTTATCAGGCCAGCGCACAGAATGCACAAAACGAGCTACAGGCCGCTCAAGCGAACCTTAATGCGTCCCTACAGACGAATGACAGCCAAGCGCAGCTTAATGCACAGCGTGCGGTACGGAATGCGGAACTTAAAAGCACTCAACTTATGCAGACCCAACAACTACGCAACCAGGCAGGAATGCAGAATAGGGGACTGGAATCCGAAGCGAAAATGCAGAAATCACGGAACCAGATAGAGGTAGCACAAAGCAATATGCAAGCCGCCCTACAAACAGGGAATCAACAGGCTGCAATCAACGCACAGCGCCAACTGTCACAAGCCCAGATGGGGCTGGACGCCGCTTCGCGCAATCAGTCGACCCAACTTCAGGCCGCAGGGATGGGGATGGACGCCCAAGGTCAATTTAGGCAACAGCAACTTGGTGCAGCCCAGCAGTTGGCAGACATTGGTGGTATGCGACAGGGTGCTGCATTCGGTGCAGCCGACCAGTTGAGGGGCATGGGCGCCAATCAGGAACAGGCCGAAAGATTGCAACAGGCTTGGGATTACGAGCAGTGGCTAAGAGGGCAGGAGGGCGGCGCAGAGTCACTTGGCTTGGTTTCGGCCATGATGCCTGGAGGAATCCAGCAGCAATGGCAGCGTAAGCCAGATAGATTTGGCCAGATTCTAGGGGCAGCAACATCCTTGGGTGGAGCGGCTCTGGGTAGTGACATAAGAATGAAAGAAAACATTAGGTATGTTGGCGAGAAGAACGGCCACAAACTTTACGAATTCAATTACCTGGGTGGAGAGCAACGCTACAAGGGTGTAATGGCCCAGGATCTCCTGACAACACGTCCTGACGCGTTGACGAGCCGAAACGGTCTATACTGGGTTGACTATGGCGCACTTGGCCTAGCAATGGAGGCCGTATAATGGTGTACAACCCAGCAGAACAGTGGAGACAGGGGCTGTTGAATCGAAATAGAGGCCAAAACTTGCTTGGAATGAATCTTCCAGCGGGACGCAATACCCTGATAGCTGGAGGCAATAGTAAGATGGGGCCAAACAGTTCTGCTATAAATGCGGCGGGTAATTTTACCAATAGAATCGGAGCGCCCCAGCGCACCCCTCGACGCAGTGTCCAGAATATATTCCAACAACCCCGTGGTGTATCTGATATAACAAGACGCCTAAGTAGCGTCGGGGGTATGCCGCAACCTGATCCGCGTACAAGCAGTGACGCCCTGGGTCTACCAGGTGTACCAGGTGTACCAGGTGTACCAGGTGTCGCCGAAAACATAAACCAACTCGCGGGCGGTATAGGTCGTAAGATTGGAGGGGAACAGTCAGCAGTGGACAACCTCCCCGCTGTAGCCGAAGAAGGCCCACAGAATATACTGGGTAAGGTTGGCGGATTCTTCAAGCGCCCAGGTATGGGCCAGAGCTTGATGACCGCTGGTGCTGCAATGATGAAGGGACGCGATGCACAAGGAAATGCCATCACGGACCCATTTTCCTCCCTTGGTTTTGGGCTAGAAGCGGGACTAGCAAAACATCAAGCCATCAAAGAAGACCGAAGGATTCAAGACGACAGGGCGCAAGATGCAGCCGACAGGAAAATAGCGATTGAGTCTACAGAATTTTTAATGGAAGGCAGATCGAAGGAAGAGCAAGCTGCGATTAAGGCCATTATAGCAACTGGCGACTATAAAGACGCGGTGACTATGGCAGAAACGTATGCGGACGAATCCAGATTGAGTGAGGCGTTTGATCTGCTTGGCGGTCAGTATATAACGGACGCAAATGAATATGAGTTGATTAAGGCGCTGAATCCGACAGAACGTCACGCATGGTTGCTGAACTTCAATGAAAGCGAAAAGGGTGCTGCTTCAAGGGCTGCGGCCTTACAAGAAATACGCCCAGAGTTGTCTGAAGAGGATGCCAAGTTGATTGGCAATAACAAAGAGGCTACAGATAGAATCCTTCAGCGGCCTAGCGGTATGCACATCTTCACAGATGGTAGGGGCCAAGGCCATATCATCAACCTGGACGCACCAGAAGGCGATAGGCTAGGAGAAGGCCCAATCGGTTCTGCTCGGATTGATTTAAGTCGAGAGCAACTTGACCAACAAATAAAGGAAGCAAACCTTTCGGGAATTGAGGATATGTTCTCAAGCATTCAAGACTCGTACCACGCATTAGTTCCACAATTCTATGGATTGCAGGACTATGAGAAGGCGATTGACATCCTAGATAGAACAGTTGAAGAATGGGCAGCAGATCCAGATAAGGGAGAGCCGTTTGTAGGTGTTCTTTCAGACCTCCAAACAGGTGTAGCGAGGTTCTGGGGTAGCGATAGGGCGGCTACTACAGAAGAACTAGATAATATCTTACTAAAACTTGGTATAGGGAATCTTTCAAACTTCAAGGGTGCAATAAGTGAGAAAGAGATGGAACAAGCGTTGCGGGCTGCTGGCACCTTGAAAGAGCTACAGGTTGCCTTGCGGGATATTCTAGGCACTGCGGTTGAGAGACAAGTCAGCGAAATGGAAGACCATAACGTGAATGTCTTGAGATTGGAGGAAAATGGTATTCAAGATTGGGATTACTGGCAAGTTGATGCAGGGAGGTTGATCCAAATGAAAGATACGGCTGATCGGTTGGTAGATTCCGAAGACATAAACTTTGGTCTGACAGATACGAGCATCGAGTCGGTAAACCAGGAAACCAGAGAACGGAATGCGGAGCTTGATGAGGTGGGGATGAACGAGACGCTACGGCGGCAAAGAGATTCTGCTAATAGCTTAGTGAACCCAGGAGGAGGGTGATGCCAAGGGAAACTGATACCGCCCAGAGAATCAGGGAAAGACAAGAGGCCAGCCGAAGCCCCAGCGATACTAGTCAGCAACAACTTGCGATAGGGGATACCCGTAGAGATACGAGCGGCCAATTATGGGAATTGGTCAAGTATGACGAAGGCGGCAACCCAAAGTGGCGCAAGAAAGAGGCTCCTCAGACTGCGGCACAAAAACGTGGAACCCAAGGTTCTGGAGCGTCAGTTCCTCACGGATTTCTCCGCACGGCAGCACAGGGTGCGAGTTTCGGATTTTCCGACGAGGTGGCTGGGCTTCTCAAGGGGTTAGCCCCTGGCGGTCCAAAAGGATTTAAGGCTGGTTACAAAGAAGGCGTTGAGGGCGAACGCGAGAAGCTACACGCTTACCGCGAGCAGAACCCACTAAAAGCACTTGGAGCCGAAGCACTAGGTGGTATAGCGACAGGGTTTGGACTGGCTGGAGGAGCCAGAGCATTGGGTGCAAGAGTCTTGCCAAAAGTGGTAGGTCTAGGTGGAAAGCCGTCAGGAATACTTGGAAAGGTTCCTGGGCTTGGGAGGGGACAGCGCGTCGCACAGCAAACGCGAGCAGCACAGGTAGGAGGTACAGGAGGCGGCGCTGGAACCCGTGCGCTTAGTGCTGCTGGCGTAGGTGCTAGTGAAGGCGCCCTGTACGGAGTGGGCGTAGGAGAAGACAGCCTAAAAGAACGAGCAATAAGTGGGCTGGTTGGCGGTGCTGTAGGAGGTATAGCCGCCCCCTTGATGGTAGGTGGTGTAGCAGCAACCCGTAAAATTAAAGACTTCAGTAAAGATGTTTGGCGCGGTCAGTCTGGTGGCGCAAGAGGATTAAAGAGTCGCCAAGCGAAAACAGATCAGATGTTAGCAGAATCGTTAATGCGAGAAGCCCCAGAAAAATTTATCCAAGGGGGTGAGAGTTTTGTCGCAAGGATGCAAGCTATCGTAGCTAGTGGATCAAAGGCAAAGAATCCAGCTACAGGAAAATTTTATACAAAACTAGAGAAAGAAGCTGCCAGGAAAGCATTAAAAGACATTGGAGAATCTGGCGATTCCCCGATTGTTGCTGGCCTATTAGCAAGGGCGGATGAAGCGGCCCAACGAGAAGCACAGCCTGGAAATGTTTCGAGGTTATTGGGTGATGCAACTGACGATTTTGCAGAAACTACTGCGGCTATCAGTAAATTTGGTGGCGATGAGGTAGCTCCATTAAAGAGTCTCTTGGATTCGGGAAGTCGTTCGGTTCCCCTTAGTGGCTCCTTGGAAGACCTGTCCCGTGCCGCAAATACAAAATCTGTCGGAAGTGCCAAGAAGAATCTAGAAGCGCTAGAAGTTGTTCGGAAGCAGCAAGCCTCACAAGACTACGCAGACTTCTACAAAGCTGTCGATGACTGGGATGACATCCTGGCAGATCCTACTGGGCTGCCAGGAAGCCCCAGGTCGGGTACAAGGTCTGGCTACCAGTCAGTTATGTCAGATATAAACAGAATGGTTGATGCGGAACCAATGCTTTTCGATATAATAGAAGAAGCCTTTAAGAGTAAGTCAGTGGCAGCGACAATAAAGAAAAGGATTCGTGGGGGAAAGGGTCCAAGGGGGACCGCTCGAAATCTCAAGAAACTCTTAGATGATCCCCTGGGCAATGGTCCCGAAGATATGGACAAGTTCAGGAGGGCCTTGAAGAAGGCTGAATCTACCGCAGCCAAGTCAGATGACTGGGATCTGGCAAATGCTATGAGGGACTTAGCCGATGAAGTAGATGGAGCTATTTCTAAGCATTCTAAGAAATATGAGGCCGCACGCGGTAACTTTAGAGTTAAGAGCCGTAAGCTGGATTCGTACCAAAAAGGTACAGAGAATTACGCCAATCAAGCAGACTTGAAGAATGCCCACGATAATGCGTGGGTAACCTCTAAAGACAAAGGCGCGGGCTTCACAAAGGAGCAGAAGGACGCCATTCAAGCAGAGTTCAGGCAAGGCCGATTGGATAAGATAGCAGACGATGCAGCGGGTATGATGCCTGGCGACACAAGCGGCGCGGCTGCGACTGATTTCGTAGAAAGGCAGTTTAGAATGCTGTTTGATGGTGTAGACGCACCATTCGCATCAGTGAGGGGAACTACTAAGGCCCAAAAAGAGGCGCAGAAAAAGATACTTGATCAAGCTAAAGCCAACTTGAGGTCACGGTCTTCTCAGGCGAAAACGAACAAACGGGTAGATAATGCCAAGGGGACCGATGTAACGAAAGAAACGGCAGAAGTCTCTGGTGCCGTCCCCGCGACTGCTGGCTTGTATGGGCTGGCTGGTCAGTTTGGTGCGATGGGAAGGACGGGCATCATGTCGATGATCTACGGCGCTGGGGCGCAACGAAAATATGCACAGAATCTCGCAAGACGCTTACGACAAAAAGAGTCGCGTGGCCTCTTGGATATGGCAGAAACCGTCAAGCGGACAGAGCGCAAAAAAGTGACAGGGCTGCTTGGGGAGCGCGGCGTAGCTGCGGGCGGTGCTATGCTGCCTCAAGGATACCCAACGGCAGACTTCTCAGCGACATTACAAGGCGAGCGACGATACCGATAATTAAATAATAACTTACTGTGGTGTGTTGGATGATAAAACAAATCTTATTAGACGAAAAAGGAAAGCTCTCCGCAGCGAGGTTGTTGTTGGTGTGCTGCCTCATATTTACGGGCATCTTGATAGCCTTTGACTCAATTCTCTGGGCAACCGTCCCGAACGCGGCCTACGCCCTCTTGGGTACAATTTTTACTGGGCTACTAATGTGGGCTGCTGGTCCCAGGATCGCGCAGTATTTGGGGCCGCAGATCGGTGCGGTAGTAAGTGGGATCGGCGCGTCACTAGCCCGTGAACCCAAGCGGCCAGACGTATTAGATAGCTCGCCTGGGTTTCGTGATGACGAAAGGTGAGTGGGTCGCAGTATGTGGGGAGGCACTTTACGCCAAGGGGATAGCACACTTCCATCCCCTAGAAATTGCTGATGTTGGGCGCGAAGCCTTTGCAATCTCTGACCGTACGCACAAGCCTAGGTGGAAAGTCGCACTCAAGGCTCCCAGCCTAGAACTGATACCTAGCGCGCTCATGCTATGTGAGTTGCTTTGTGAGCTAAGAGAGGCTGACCCTTTTGGTCCCGTCCTTGTCAATTCATGGTACAGAGACAGGCTTTACAACTACAGCATTGGTGGCGTCGCGAGGTCTATGCACAAAACGTGCGGCGCTGCTGACATTACAAAAATAGGCTGGACCACAGACGAAGTAGCCACATGGCTTGAGGCCCATTCCGAATCTGGAAATCTTGGAGTGGGGCGCTACAAGGCGTTTACACATATCGACATACGCGGCAAGCTCGGCAGGTTGTCGCCAGCCCGCTGGGGGTCTAGTGAATAACGGCCTCAGACTTTCCTTGGTCCCCTCCTGGTTTTGGATTGTGCTACCGCTAGTGGGTATGCTGGCTGTCGGTATTCGGGGGGCCACTCAGGCAAGTTACTATCGCGGAATAGCGGATGATGCGGAATCCCGACTAGAAGAGCAGCGGGCGGTTCTTGATTCGGTCGTTTGGCGTGCCGATTCTTTGACGAAGGCACTAGAAGCAGCCGACTCGGTAGTCGCGGTTCAGAGGCGCGAAGCCGAAGAAGAGGTCGCAAGGTTAGTCCTGAGTCGGGAACAGGCGCGAGAGCGCTCAGAGGCCACCGTGGCTAGTCTCAGAATCAGCCTAGATGCGCGTCAGGTTATAGAACTAGATCAAGTAGTTGAAAGTTACGAAATTCAGATTGCATCGTTAGAGGAAGTAATAGGAGTGGAGCGCAGTCTTACAGCAGCCGAACGAATGAGGGCGACACAGTCCAGTGAGCTTGTGTTAAGTCTACGGTCGGTGATCGCAGAACAGGAAGAGCGGTCTTCTATTATGACAATAGAGATTGAAGCCCTGCGTTCATCTATCCAACCAAGTTTGGGCCTAAGAATTAAAGCTGATTGGTGGCTGGCAGCCGTGGGATTCGCCGCGGGAGCATTGATTACGGAATGACCCCAAAATCCAGTATTTAAGAAATTTCCCAGAATTTCCCAAAAAACGACCCTCTAGGATGCGTTCTAAGGCACTTCGTCGGGGTCAGGTGGGGGCTAGGGTAGGCGAAAAACCCCCTTTTTAAGCCTATTGTTGGGAGTGTCGAGTGAGAATTTCAAACTCAACCATCTGTGCCTCATAATGTTGTATCTGCCTCCTAGCAAAGTCTTGCTCCTTCACTAATTTAGCCAAGTCATCGGCCATTTCCTCCTTCATTTCTTTAAACAACTTCATCGCCCTCTTTTCTCTTATAGAACGTCCGACAATGTTGTCTCCGATAAGTTCTGGAATTGACTGCCAGTCGCACTCCATGTGTTCATTCCAGCCGTATCGCCAATCCTCGTTTTTAAGGTAATAAACGCTCACCTCCTTGTTCATCTTTTCGAGAATCTCCGCCTGTGTTAACTCGTAGGATCTTTTGTATCCATCTATATCTGTCTCAATTACAGTATATTTTCGTTCACTCACTTTTCCTCTTCTCCCGTATAATTAAACAATAACGCACTGTCACCCGTTCAAGAGTATGACGCCCCCCACCAGGAGCGCCCGCTCTTCTTCGGACATCCGAATACTTGGATCGGTTAATAGTTTTTCCGCATAAAAAGCCCATCTTAGCGCAAGCAACGTCGGAACGGGTTCCAGTTGGGCGGCATCCAGCCAACGGAGGGCTGCCTTCGATGCCAGGAACACCGTTGCGTCTAGCCATTCTCTCGGAATGTGTGTCCCCTTGCGGCGCATATCGTCGGCCGCCCTCCATATCACCGCTAGGGCTACACGGCGGTACGCGTGGTGGTCAATCAGCTTTTTCACCTGGCGCTTCGCACTGAACTTCGACGGCTATTTCCCTCTCTCTTTTTGCTTTCGCCTTGGCCTCTACGGCCTTGAGTCCAGCAAGGAAGTCGTCGCCTATGGACACGCCAATAACTGTCGTGCTGTCGGGCCTTCCGTAAGAGGCGCGGTCATATCTTTCGGCGATCCATCTGCGGTACTCAGACCTAAGACGTGCGGCGGGAACAGTCCCGTCATCTGCGCCGTCTACAATCCTCAACCCCTCTTCAACTAAATCAGATGCGATAATTTGCTTCACGTCTTGCCATCGGTTCCAGCGCCCCTGGGTGATGTCAGCTTTTAACCACTCGTAGAATGGACCAGTCGACATTGTCCCGACCCGTGGAGGCAAGTTCCTCAACAGGGTTCGCACATCACGGTATTTCAAGTAAAGCTCAAAGACCTTTTCTTCTCCGTAGGCATCAAGCCGTTTTCCTGCGCTTTTTGTAAGTTTTTTTCCAGCCAAGTTTCTTCCTCTCCTTCTCCCAGCTAGGCCAAGAGTTTATAAGTTCTTCCAATCTCGCCGCGAGCCTCTCTTCCGACACGCGGTTTCCTTCTCGATCAAAGCGTAGAGAGTCGTTGTCAGGTAATCTGAGGCCACTATCAAGTTCTCGGATAGTGTCCGCGATTTCCCTTCTCCATCCATCTGCGTCTTGGGTGCATTCCTCTAAGGGGAGCAAGTCGAGCGCGGACAAGAGCGCCCGAACCCTCCGATAAGAACGGTTGCTCATGTCGGCCACAGGTCCTCTTCATCTGGATCTGCCTCTCGTTGAGCTAGAGTTTTGTAATCCCATTCGACAGGGATCTCAAGGCAGGGGCCGTGCCTATTCTTTGTTACACAAACCCACGTTTTCGCCTTGTTACCCTCCCTCCTGTAGCGCGAGTGGTCCAACAGGCAGATCACGTCTGCATGGCTCTCTATGGAGTGGCCCCCGAAGAGGCCGCTACTGCGTGGTGTCTCTTGAATAGAACTGGTCGCCCTGTTGAACTGAGAACAAATAATGATGGCGCTTTTCGACTTGACTGCCCAAGCCCTCAACTCACTGATAACGCGTTGAATCCCACGGTGAAGCATCTCGTCGTCACCCAACACTACGCACTGAAGGTGGTCGAGAATGAAGTATCGACATCCAGCCGCGTGGCACTTCTTCACATATTGCATGACGTGTTCCCAGCCAGTGACGATACTATCTGGCACCCAGACAGGAGGAAGGTCCGCAAAGTGTTGTTGGGTCTTATTCCAAGAGAGTCCACAGAACGAACCCTTTTCCAGCAGACGAAGCGCTGTCCCAGAATGAAGAGAGTACAAACGTGTGGCTAGTTGTGTAGAGGACATTTCCAGGCTGATAAAGGAAACTGGCTCTGGTGGGGATGCGTCGAGCGCTGCGCTCGCAAGGTTCAAAACAAATGCCGACTTGCCAAACCCTGGAGAACCGCCCACGACCATAAGCCACCCCGAAGTCTTTGCGATTCCTCGCCCACCTCCGTCGTCGCGCATGATTTTGTTGAGAGTGGGCAGGTGTGTTGGAATTGCCGTGACTTCCCGAAGCTGGCCTTCAGCCCAATCGCCCAAGAAGTCGTCTGAGAATATATCCCTCATCGTGTGTACGCCCACGCTGGCAGCGAAAGCTCTTGCACTTCCGTGGGGTAAGAAGGCCATTCGTCGCTACTTTCACAGTCAGCCCAAACTCCCAGTAAACGCTCAACATCAGCCTTACCCAAAGCGAGTGCATCGGGATCTAGCTCGTACATGGCTGTGCAGTATGGAGGCGACTTTTCCACACAAATGAATATAAACCTGTTGCGGTGTGTTTGCTCCCCTGTTTCCATGTGTTGGGTCGCGGACAAATAATGCGACGCTTGTCTCATGTATCCAAAGTTGAACACGCTGCGTTGAAACTCCTTCGGACTGGCATTAACTGTGGTCTTAACGTCCACCAAACATGATCCCCACTCGGAGTCAGCAAACGGCATTGCATCTATGCGCGCCTTGCATGGAATCCCAGTCTTCGGATCGGTCCAATAGCTACTGACTTCCGCGTTAGAGGCTTCCAAGAGACTTGCCGCCACAGGATTCCCCAGCACGCTGTCACGCATTGTTATAATCATATCATAATCGGAAGCCTTCAGAATTTGGTCGGGTGGAAACTGTTCGGCCAACTCAGCCTTTGCTTCCTTCACGGCCTTTGAAGCTCCATGCCCTTCGGGTATCCTGCCCCACTCTCCCGAAAAAAGCTCTGGCTCCAAGACGGCGCTATGAACAGCACTACCAATAATCATAGCTCTCGTTGGCTCATCGGGGTGGTCCAAAGAATGTTTAAGATGCGCTGGCGAGCGGTTCAGTTTGTTCAGGCGAGATGCAGAAGCACCAGCCTGGCTGTGGTACTCTTCGGCGCTCTGGTTAAATAATAACTTACTGTCATGTGTCATTGTTCTACGCTCCAATTCCGACTAACGGTCGGGGTGTGTGGTGTGGCCTTAGTCTTTACCAAGGCGCGATGAGTCCAACTTTCCCTTCTTTCCTCACTCCGAAACAAACTCTCTGGAAGCTGATAAGCCCTCGTCGCCATGTGGTGAGGGCTGGCCTTCACCTGTTTCAGTACAGCCCTGAACAGAACCAACGGGTCGGTTCCGTTCTTGTTTAACTGTTCGTCGTACAGGGCAGTTAGCACACCCTTTCTCTTCTCAGTTAAACGAGGGTGGGGAGGTTGTGGCGAAAGAACCTCAAGCCAAACATCCCACAGCGCATTCGCGTGGGGGTTGTTGGTCTTGTTTGTTTTTATTGCTTTTACTGCTTTACTTTTGTGCTGGATCTGTTCTGGATCTGTTCTAAGCTCCTTCTTCTTATAGCTTGAAAAGTCTTGGTACTCCTTGTAATTCACTATCCTGAGATGTGTTCCAAGCGACGAAGAATTTGACACTATCTCAATACGTCCGTCGTCTTCTAGGGTTTTTAGCATCCCTGCGATACGACTAGTGGACCAAGAGATGAGCTTGTTGTTACCAGTGTACGCGCAGTCCTCACTGATTTTTCTCAGCGAGCGCAGGAATTCTCCCTTCCTGACCGTGATCTCAACGGAGCCGCGAGAATAAGTATACTCTTTGTTCCCGTAGTTAGCTCTGATCAACAGGTAGACGAAAAGCCGAACTAGGTCGGAATTCATACGCCACAAGTCGTTGTCAAGTAAATCACGCGAGAGCAGGATAAATCCACTGGTACTCATGCGCTTACAATGTCGCCGCGAGACTCAAGGAAGTCGTACACATCACGAACATTGTAGGCTACTAAGTGCGGAACACCAGTGCGTTCACATTCCAACTGGAATTCGACCTGGCTTTCACGAAGTTTGCCCTTCGGACCCTTTACTTCGATAAAGAAGAAGGGAACCTTGGACTTCGCGGCATTAAAGACCAACAAGTCTGGAATCCCTGGGGTCTGTCTCGTTCCCCCCTTTTCTCGCCGATAGCCCTGTTCGGTACTATAGACTGAGCATCCGAACATCTGCAAGAATTTGCGAATTTCTAAGGATACCTTGGCTTCGCCCTTAATCTTTCGTGCCATAGTCCGACGCGCCTTCTTTTGGTGGGTACTGCTCATAGAGCTTTTGAAGGCAGATCAGAATGTGATCGTTGGCTTGGTCGAGGGCCGCCCTCGCGCTATTGAGGGCGGCCTTGCTTCCGTTCTGGAGTAATGCGTCGGGGACGCGGCCTAGCCGCTTGTTCGCACGACGAAGCTCGTCTTGAGTTTCCCCGATCTCAGCACTAAGCTGGGGCAGGAGTTGCTCAACAGTTTTCTGCAGGTTAGAAGGGGTCGACATCGGCGTCCCCCTTCGTGGGTGCTGACTGTTGTGAGCTTGGCTTCCATGTATCGACTTGAGCGTACCACTTTAGGTTGCCCTCTTCGTCTTCCTTGAATCCTTCTTTCACATCAATGCGTAGCCACTCTTCGCCAGACTCTGTTTTCTTGGCAAGATACTCCAAGAATGTGTCGACCTGGATGCTGATTCTTCCCTTGATGAAACTGGGGGCGCCAGGGCGAGGTGCCTGAACGTAAAGTCCGTTTGGGAATTCTTTTTCTGATTCTCCTGATGGCATAATGTATTCTCCGTGTTGTGTGACAGTGGGTTGTTGTGTGTTTACAGTGGCCGTTGGCACGTCGGGCAGCGTTCGTGCTGCACTCTGGGCAACGGGTTTTCAATGCGCTCTTCGACCAAGTGGTAAGTGGCCTCCGTAGCACCTTCGACGTACTCAAGTATCCCAACGCCTAAAAGTTCTGAGATCCGCTTTCTAATGGTGCTGGACCTGTAGTGTTCGAACTCTGGCAGTCGCTCTGCTTGATGCGCGGTCATGTCTCCATCTTGCCTAAAGGCGTCAATGACTGCGGCTTGAATCTTTCCCCGCTTCAGTGAAATCGACCCTGCCGCCTCTTGGGCGTATTCGCGGTCGGAATTTCTCACTAGTGGCGCGTCGGAAAAGATATTGGTTTGGCTTGGGTCGGCATCTAAGTCGGCCAATGGCTTTGGAGCGTCTTGTTCGTCCATACAAGTTCGTCGGCGCCCTGCGTGGAGCTTGTCCCACATATCGCGATCCCTCTTCTCGTAATTAGACACGCCCAATTACCCCCTCTAGGTGCTTGATGCCCTTTTCTACCCGATCAAGGGGACCACCTGCTTCGATAAGTTTGCGTCCCAAGTTGAGAACCTTCTCATCAACTCCTCCATGTTCCTCACAGGCGCTTAAGAGGCCCTCAAGCAATTCAACGCGTTCGGCCAGAATCTTATCTGCCTTTAGTACCAACCGCTGGACCGCCTCCTCCTCTGCTTCTTTGAGTTTTGCCTCTGCTTCAGCTTGCTTCTTCTTCTGCGCTGTTGTCAGCGGCTTGGGCGCCTTGGACGGCTTAACGTGCGTGATTCTCACTGGGACTGGTACACCCTTCCCATCACGGTAAAGCTGGAACCCAAGCCCAGTAAGTACCGCGACACATTTGACGAAAGCTCTCCAGCGTCCATCGTTTATGTCACGACTGCTTGGGCTAGAATCTGGACCTGCTACGATTGCATCAAATCGGTTGTCCATGACAGGCAAGTCCACTGTGCGCGAAACCGCTCCGATTGAAACCGTACAGCCAACTTCTGCCGACCCATCGGGGTAAAGCTGGACTGGGGTGAAGTGATACTCGAATTCTGGGTAATGTGCCTGTAGAATAGCTAGGCAGTCTGACCAAGGTATCCAACTGAGCGTGCGCTTTCCGACGCCCCTGCTCTTCGTGTATTCGGTTACGTCAATCGTGGACATCTTCTTCCATATCTCAGAATGCGTAATTGAGGCGGCGGCTATTATTTCCTTCGCCTGTTCATCACTCTTCTTGCTCATGCTTCTCTTCTCCTGTTGTGGTGTCTTTGGAAATTGGCGACGCTAGAATGCGGAAATCTCCGACTAAGAATTCGCGGACGCATCTTGGAATAGGGCGGTGTCCAGCCAGCCACCTATATATAGTCGTCGGCGGCCTAACTAGGACTTCGCGAGCGTACCGTTTAACTCCACGGCCATCGCGGTCGATTGCTGACCGTAAGGACTTTATCGCCCAGTCGTTACGGTGTGGGGACCGTTCGTGCATTCTAGCTCCATTGTCTACCAAGAATGCCGCAAAGGTTTAGCGGCGAGGAGAAAGCTACTCAAAAAAAGTGACCAATGCAACTGGCAATTCCTCTCGATATAACACCTGACAGCGAGCCTATATATATATATGTCGCAAAAAATACCGCATGGGTACAGGCGCGGTTGCCACTCCATTGCGTAAATGGTCTAGTTGTGTTCTATTGGGTTGCATTGGTCACTATAGGATACACCACAACCGCTTGGAGGTAGAAATGGATAGGACAACACTGACAAACTTTAACAACATTCGTAGTGAGATAATAAGGATCAGGGTGAGAAACCTGATAAACACCTTACACGCGAACCAGGGACTTTACGAAGTGGAGTCTATCGGTACAGAGATGAACTGGCTCCAGATCGAAATAAAGGAAGCATCACAGCGGCGACTAAAGAAGTTGACGCGAATCACACCACAAGACACGGAAGGTAAAGAAGATGACAAAGAAAATGAGTGACAACAGCTTTGAGATTGATTCGGGCATTTCGCAGTCGAACCATGGAAGTGGGGGTCAGCCTATGTATCCGTGGGAAGACATGAAGTCGGGAGATTCTTTTTTCGTGTCCACGCACGCTGGGGACCATCGTCGTATTGCCAACACTGTGTACAACTGCGGTAGGGTATGGTTGGAACGCCGTGGCCTCGACGGTCAGTTCAGGGTTTCGCAACGTCAGGTAAAGGAAGGTGGTCTTAGGGGGGTTCGGGTCTGGATGCTGGACAGAAGTGAGCCGAATCATTCGTTATTCGGAGCGTCCTGATGCCTCTGACCATGAACGGTCCCTATGGACAGGACGACCTCGCCGTCATCGTCTTCCTGATATACGCTATCGGCTGGCTGGTAGTGATCGGATTAGTCGAGATGGTATTGAAGGTAAAAGACGATAGAGAACTTTAAGGGAGAGAGTTATGCGTAGAAAAATAGGAGTCAGGAATCAAGATGCGGTTGTGCTGGTAGTGTTGATTTATGTGATGATCGCCTGTCTTTATTATGGGGGGATGTGATGCTAAAAGCTAATGGGTTAGACGATGCGGTGATCGGTAAGACATATGACATGGCCGTTCAAGAGGACAGGCTGGTATACAGTGTCCAGAAATGCATCAAGGTTTTCGTAGACCGTGACGGCATGACCCATGAAGAGGCCAGGGAGTTCTTGGAGTTCAACACCTTGTGTGTGTATGTGGACAAGAGTCAGCCGATTTTTGTAGACGCAGAATACTTTGATTGCATAGAGGACCTCTCTGAAGATGACATCGACGCCGAAGAACTGGGAGGGAAGGTATGAAGTGTGTAATATGTAAAGGTAAGATATTAGGATTTGGTAACAACGCGTGGCCACTACATGATGGACAATGTTGTGATATATGCAACGGCACGGTCGTCCTCCTGCGACGACTGGAAGATATGCTTAGAAGTGGTTCTCGAAAGAAAGCGAAAGGGGGATCTATAGATTAGGGTAAGCCATATCCAGCGGTGGCGAGAAGTCATCGCGTAACAAAACCATTCGTGACCACCACTCAGGGGGACACCATGCAAGAAGGGACACTGCTTTATGAGAGCGGTGTCTTTTTTTTAAGAATCCTTAAGAATCCCTGAGAATCCATTTGCGGTGAAGAATCCCCAATCCCCAGCAACACCCCCGTACAAAACCAGGGAAACAACCGAGAGCGAAAGTGTGAGTGTGGCACACCTCCCAGCGCGGCACATCTCCCATTGTACATAAGTGTCATCTGCACTTGTTACACCATTGGCCCGTCACGACTTTTGAACAGACAAGCAAACGCGTGACAATTCATTGTCAGAAGGAAATGGCTTAACTAAGGGCTTTTCAGGGGTCACGGTTTGAGGCTGCCCCGCTGCGGGCTGTTTAGAGACTTCTGCCGATTCTTAAGAATCTTTGAGAATCTTTGAGAATCCCTTCTAAGAATCTTTGAGAATCCCTTCTAAGAATCTCCTAAGAATCCCCTAAGAATCTCTCCCCACGCGCGCACATACGCCCTCGTACGCGCGCGACGTGCGCTCGCGACGTGCGCTGGGGCGCGGCCATTTACTATTCTCAAAAATTCATTTTTTGACTTTTCCATTTTTGACGTCGACCAGCGCGCCGAAATCTTGGTCGGATTCTTGGTCGAATTTCGCGTCGAATTTTGCGTCGAATTCTTGGTCGAATTTCGCGCGTCGAATTCTTGGTCGAAATCTTCGCCGCGGTTTTTTTCGCGCTTGTGATTTTTTTTGACGTCGACCAGCGCGCCGAAATCTTGGTCGGATTTTCTGGCAACGTATTGTGACGCGCTTGCGTTATCGTATCGCATTTCCATATCTTAGGAGTGTAGTCAATTGTTAGTTATTTATTTCCACCACGTCAGGAGTTTTAAGATGAAAGTTTCCAACTTCGTAAAAATGGCACGACGAGCCATTCAAAAACGCCGTAACATTTTAGTGGCGGGCGCCGCTGGTATCGGCAAGACTGAGCTAATCTTGCAAGCGGTCGAAGCGGAAGGCGCCGACGTTATGATATCGCACGCCGTGACGGCCAACCCGATCGACGCAAAAGGGATGCCAACTATTTCCAAGTGTCGGACGTTCGCCGACTTCGTACCGTTCGCCGACCTTCGGCGCGCGATGGATCAAGACCCGACGAAGACGCTAGTGTGGTTTCTCGACGATTTCGGACAGGCGCCCGAATCGGTTCAGGCGTCTTTCATGCAACTGATTTTAGGCCGCAAAATTAACGGCCATAAAATTCCCGATAGTGTGTGCTTTTTCGTCGCGACGAATCGCAAGCAAGATCGCGCTGGCGTTCGCGCGATCCTAGAACCTGTCAAGTCGCGCTTCGTTACGTTGGTTGAGCTAGAACCCGACGTCGAATCTTGGTCGGACTGGGCGCTCGCGAAATTACCCGACAGTATCCACACCGCCACGCTAGTCGCGTTCCTTCGGTTCTCGCCCGATCAATTCTTTGTACACGCGCCGACCGCCGACCTAACGAATTCGGCGTCACCCAGAACCTGGAAGCACGCGAGCGACGTGCTGGAAGATTTCTCCGATCTAGGCGCCACGGTTCTCGACGAAATGCTAGTCGGCGCGGTCGGCGCAGACGCGTTTAATTTCTTCGACGCGTTTCGTAAAATCCAGTCGGAATTGCCAACGATAGATTCAATCCTTGATGACCCGAACGGCTTCGACTTATCGAATGTTAAGCCGTCGGTTTTATGGGCGATTATCACGGCGCTAGGAATGCGCGCCAATGCTGGCAACTTCGCCGCCGTCGGTCGGTTCGCCGAACGGCTGGTCGAAGGCCACGGCGAGTTCGCCGCGATGCTAGTGCGCGATGTGATTAAGCGCGACCCAACGATTCAAAACACCCCCGCATTTACTTCAATCATAACTGGCGACTTGGGCGACCTTGTTGCTGGCAACTAGAGAGGATTAGAACAATGATACGTATAGACGACCTTCACACCCGCGCCACACTGGTCAAGCTCTCAATCTCAACCTGGAGCGCTCGCAAATTTGACAAGACCGTGACCGCTTCGGTCAACGCGCAACACAACGCGCAAGACGCGGGCCGCTTTAATAAGAAGCTCCTAGCTAGTGACGCCGAATCATATAAGGATCTTATTAAATTATGCAACGAAGCGCGGTCGGCGCATTATGAAAATACCCTTGCTTGGGGCGACGACGGCTACCGCCTTTTACCTTCGTCGAATTACATGGAATACGTTAAAATCATGCGAGCCTTGAAAGTCGAATTTGACAACTTACTTTCCAAATTTGTCGGCGACTATCCATTGCTTATTGAGTCGGCGAAGTCCGCCCTCAACGGTATGTTCGTCCACTCCGATTATCCTTCGACTTGGAACCTGCGACACCGTTTTGATATGGCTTCGGATTTCCTACCGTTGCCGACCGTCGGCGACTTCCGCGTTGCGCTACCAGAAGCCGAAGTACAAGCGCTCCAGGCGTCGGTCGCTCGCAAGGTCCAAGCCAGCGCCGACGAAGCGCTCGACGACGCACGCGGACGGCTCGTCGAAGTGGTCAAGAAAATGACCGACAAGCTGTCCGACCCAACCGCGATATTCCGCGATACACTGGTAACGAATGGGCGCGACTTGGTCGACGTTTTAAGCCGCCTGAATCTAGGCGATAAGGAACTAGAAGCGATGCGCGAGCGGGTCGAGCGCGAACTATCCACAGTCGACGCCGAAGACCTTCGGAATGACCCGACAACGCGTCGTGACGTAGCGTCGAAGGCGTCGAAGATTCTTTCGGATATGGGCGACGTTTTCGGGGGTGCAAAATGATTACCACAGCACGCGAAAAAATGAGCAAGGCGCGGACTACTCTTGTCATGGATTTTCCATTTTGGGGCGCGCTATCTCTTCGGTCGGATCTGATCGAAGACGCGACCTGCAAGACCGCTTATACCGACGGCGTAAATATCGGCTACAATCCGACTTGGATTCTAGGCTTGACCTTCGCGGAATGTGTCGGACTGGTCGCCCACGAAGTCGCCCACATTGCGCTAGGTCATAACTTCCGCCGCGACGGTCGCGATCCTTACTTTTGGAATGTCGCGTGCGACTTCGCCTTAAATGCCGAACTAATTTTGGCTGGCTTCACATTGCCCGAAGGCGCGTTGTTGAACGACGATTATTCGGGGCGGTCCGCCGAATGGATCTTCGCAAGAGTAGCCGAGCAAGACGACGAAGACGGCGCTGGTTCGGACGACGACGACGGCGACCAAGATTCCGACGACGGCGACCAAGATTCCGACGACGGCGACGGTCCAAGCGGCGACGACGGCGACCAAGATTCCGACGACGACGGCGAGCAAGGCGACGAAGATTCCGACGAAGATTCCGACGGTCAATCTGCTGACAATGAATTACCAGAAGGTGCCGACGAAGATTCCGACCAGCCGAAGCGCCCAGCTAAGTTTGGCGAAGTCGGCGAAGTACGCGACGCGCCTTCGGATCTAGACCGCGAAGACCTAGAAAATGAAATCAAGAAGGCGGTCACTCAGGCGCGTATGGTCGCGGATAAATTCGACGGCCTAGACGCGGCGTCGACGCGGCTTGCAAAACACGCTACTGAATCGAAGGCGGATTGGAGAAATGAACTACGGCGCTTCGCCGATCAAGTCGCCGCGGTCGATTACGACTGGGCAACGTGCGACCGTCGATTTAGTGAAGATGATTTCCACATCCCAGAGCTAGGCGCGAAAGGAATGGGACACCTAGTCACGGTCGTTGATACGTCGGGGTCGGTCGACGACGTGACACTATCACAATACGCGAAAGAAGTCGGCGAAATCTTCGAAGAGACCGACGCGGAATCCATCACGGTTATCTATGCGGATTACGCGGTGCAAGCGGTCGACCGATTCAGTCGCGGCGAAGAGATCACACTGGCACCGAAGGGCGGCGGTTGGACCGACTTTCGACCAGCGTTCGAATGGGTCGAAGCCAACGCGACCGACCGACCCGCGGCGTTGATCTATCTTACCGACTTAGAACCGTGCGGCGGCGGCTTCCCAGAACACGCGCCCGACTACCCAGTTTTATGGGTCGCGACTGGATACCGTACGAGAGCGCCGTTCGGCGAAGTGATCCGACTAGACACCTAGTCGGTCGAAGTCCTACCAGCGGTCCGCAATGGGTCGCCGATTCTCTTCGGAGAGCGGCGGCCCTTCGTCGTTTATACTGTTCGCCTATTCCGACTAGATAATGCTGATTATCAGGTGGAATACTGACAGCACGCCGACGGCCCACGTTTAAACCGTAAGACTCGGAGCTGCTGCTATCAGGTGAGAGCGTAATCCTTACGGTTATTCGTTCGCCTATTCCGCGAACTAGTAAGATAGGCGGTTGGTCGAATAGGGACCCGACTAGTGCAGTATAGGGTTACGATCAGGAATCAATTATAAGGTGCCAAGGAGGCGCTGTGGGCGACGAAATAGGGTAGGGGGTGTCGGTGGGTCAAGTGGAGTAGTGGGACGCCGTGACGGCGTTGTGGCGGCGTTCGGGGCGTTGACCGAACCCAACGCGCACGCGTAAACGGTTTAGGTTCGAACTAGAACCGCTAGTTCTAAACCTATCCCAGCTTGGTCGGTTCTTAGTGGGCCAAACTGGTCGAACCTTGATCGGGATATCCCAAGAGAATCGACTAGAGAATCGACTAGAGAATCGGTCCAGAATCGCGCTCAGAATCCGACCAAGAATCGACCCGAAGTCGCGCCCATTTTCGGACCCGAAACCGTGGCCGAAATCACGTCGAAACCGACGCCGAAAACGTGCCAAAAAACGACCCACGGGGAGGCCCCCCGACGCAGTTGCCAACCCCCCGTACCTGTACACGTCAACGCACATCGCCTTGCCTTTTTCCCCCAATCTTAAAATTATCAATCATCACTTTTACAGGAGCAATGTATGACCGACACTGAATTGACCAGTCTAGCCGATAACATTAAGGGGCGCCTTAAATTTTACACTCACGGCAGTCCAGAGCGCAGATTGCTGACTAGGGCGTACGATGCTATATCGAATTTTTCCCCCGCCAAGCTGGATACTGAGTCTGTGTGCCAGTGGCTAGGCGTCCAAGGCGTTGAGCTTACTCCGAAGCAACGTAAGTCACTTGGTATCGGCCCCACTGCCTCCGAGACTAAGGACAGTTAAAGTGGCAGATAAGTGCCTTAGTGGCGCCATATATCCTACAATATGCCACTGACTTAGAACAGATCCAGAACAATAGTAAACAGTATACTCAATAATAATTAACTACTATGTCTAGTTTGACGGTCATGGTTTCTGCTGTGTAGTTTGGGGATATGGGAAAACATTACGACTGGAGATGTCGGACTAAATGCCATACCGTAAGACTAACTTGAGCGTACAGGTAAAAAAACCTATCGGCTGGATCACCATCAAAACTCACAAATCAAACGAAATGGCCGAGAAGCATCTAAACGCA
>Ga0302135_10000212_pt1 | contig 36062 bp, 63 predicted proteins | sample CBN3_surface_MG_FD_203119 | JGI IMG/M metagenome (GOLD analysis project Ga0302135, IMG submission 203119) | Marine microbial communities from Western Arctic Ocean, Canada - CBN3_32.1 | ecosystem: Environmental > Aquatic > Marine > Oceanic | place: Canada: Western Arctic Ocean | collected...
CTCATCCTTCTTAATCAACAACACACGAGCTTCTTCGATTACTGAGTCTTCCACCTGTAGTTTTTCGTCTGCCTCAAACTCAGCACTCAACTCCGCCAATCGAACTTCATGTGTCTCAATTTGCTCAGTCAGCTCAAGGCTGTTGTCGATTATCTCAGTGCCCTTGATCTTGTTGACATACTCGCTGCACGTCTTATGTATCTTGCTGGCAGAAGACACGCCGCACAGGTGCTGAAACGTCTTAGCCCGTTCGCTTGCTGTTTGGGACAAGAACGAAAACATATCCCACTGATTAACAAACACGTACTTATCAATGATCGACTTGGGTATGTTTAGCTCCCTCTCGATCGCTTCGTTGACCTCGCTGGCCTTCGTGTACTCCTTCTCACCGATGTTCAGTTGATTCTTGTTCGGCTTCAACCACCTCGTCAGGAGGAAGTCCTGGCCCCTATGGCAACCTGTCAGCTCGATAAAGCTGTTGGCTCGCCCGCAATCGTTTTTGATGACGTCGGCCTTCGTGCCGCCGAAGCGGCTAAAGTCGTTTGTCAGTGCCGCGTACACTGAGTTGATTAGAGTACTCTTGCCAGCTCCATTGGCTCCGAGGATGCCAACAAGACCCTTAGCTAATTCAACAACCAAGTCCTCGTGCGGCCCTACATTCTTCAGTCGTATCTTTTCAATTCTCATTGGAACCTCACAATCACCTCCCATTCCGCCACAATCGGCTTCTTGAACTTCACGTGGAGCGGTTTGGGACCGTGTTTCTTTTCGTACTTGTTAACATCGATCTCCGTATCGATCGGCACCACACGATGGTCGTCCATGCCGCGGATATACCCCGCGGGCCTAACACTCAGCCTGTACGGCCGATCCTGGTTCTCTTCTCCCCAGCTGTAAATTGCTTCCTGACAGTCTTCCACGAGCCAGTGTGAAGGATGGCCACGCCAGTTTGTCCAAGTGAACCTCATGCCGTGCTTACGCAAGACACCCTCCCCTGTCTCGTCGTCCTGCTGGAAGCTGGGCAACCGGAACCAGGACATCCACCTGCTGTTCGTCAGCGACGCATGTACGAGCTTTCGCGACCAATCTTTGTTGGGCACGTGCTCCAGGAAATGCCACGCCAGGTAGACCTTAGCTGAAGGCAATTCTTCGATCGCACCGTCAGTAGCCAAATCTGCAATCCGAAATTGCATTTTTCGATTTTCTACGTCCTTGCGATACTTTTCGCCCTCTGCCCTCTCGTACCCAACACACTTACCCATGCGGATGGAATCCAGCTCTTCTTTTGTCAGGTAATACGGCATCGGATTGTTTTTCGACTGCTTCAGATGCCGATGACTAAACTGCAAAAACTCAATCGTGGCACCTCCCTTCTTGGTTCCCAGATCCACAATATCTAACTCATGATCCCTCATTGATTTGCTCCTTTATCCATTTCTGTAAAACTTGTTCAGGCTCTCCTCCGCCCAGCAACGCCGTGGCAAGGCTGTGAGCCTGTGGCCGCTCCTTTTGATCAACGGCCGTATCTAAGCAGTCTATCATCTTCAGGCGATCGCTTGCATCTACGTACTCCAATACGTCGAGATCATTCTCCGCCTCGGGACGCACTATCTTGTAAAAGAAATGAGCATCCTCGGCGTATTTAGAGATGACCGACTTGCATGCGGTATCGAGTTGATCCGAGTTGTGTACGATTCGAATCAACGGTTTCCCCAGCCCGCTGTCACGGATAAGCTCCGGCTGGCGGCCATCCCAGTAGTCTTCATTCATATCGAGGCTTGCCCGAATCACCTGGTCCAGTGCTTCAGGAAAAACAGCCTGTACTCCGTCCCAAGCCGTCATCTTCAACTCAAACCGCCGTCGCCCTGGGATTTCCACGCTGTGAATGTGAGGGGATGTGCCGTCAGCAATTTCCACGACCCAAAAGTACTTGTCGTCCGGCTCCGAAATTGACCGTAAATGCGTACTCCCTGGGCTGATCACCACCAGCCCTTCCGCCGCATCACCATCTATAAGCCCGACGTACAGACCTCGCAGCTTGATATCCGTCTGGGCGGCACGCTTACAGATATTCTCGTGATAGTCCCCTGTGATCAGGTACTTGACGTTGTCAGGAATATCCTCAAAGCAACCCTGTGGATTGCCTACGCCGCCCATGAAGTCTTCCCAGACCTGGTGGCAAACAAGAATGTCTGCCTTAGCGACCGACTCGTCCTTCAAGTTCTCCTGGAGCTGCTCTCGAGAGCAATAGTCGAAACCGGTCATCATCAATCCGCCAACATTGTACATGTCCTGGAACTTCAGATGGCGAACGCCGTCAACCAGGGACGGCCACGGCTTTTCCTGCATGCAGTGCTGACCCTGGTTGAAATAAACGCGGATACCTGCTTCAATCAAGCTTGACAGGCCGATCGTTAAATGATGTATCGCAGTAGATTGATTTGTTTGCTTATCCAGGATGTCTCCCGCGATAATCACTTCATTGATCTCGTTGTCTTCGTCTAACGCGTAACGGACTATAGCCTGCCATGCGGCGTAGCTGTCGCCCTCGATGGGACGATGCTTCCAAATTCGATCCGCCAGATGCAGATCGCTTGTTACTAAAACTTTCATCCTTCACCTCGGGGTTTAGAAATGTCTGAAATTAAACCAATTGCAATGCCCATCTCTGAACTCTGTGATCGCCTCACGATCGCCCAACTTAAAAAGGAGCGACTGAGTGACGAAGAGATCAACAAGGCTGAGTTGCAAAAACAAATTGAGTATTACGAATCCGGCGTCGACATGGGCCGACCAAGGCTCGTGAGCCTGGTCATAGACCTGCACGAAATCAACGGGCAGATGTGGGACGCCGAATACGCAATACGAAAAGGGCTCGACGACGATCTCGGGCTGGAAGAGATCGGCCGCCGAGCCCTTAAAATCCGGGATTTAAACCGGGTGCGTGTTTCCGTAAAAAACGAAATCACTGAAATTGTAGGTCAGCCTGAGTTCAGAGACTGCAAGATGAACCACGCCAGCAGCTAACCGCTATTCATGTTCGCTGGAAGTCCACTCCCAGACCAGCCCATGCATGTCATGCAAGCCCCAGGCGTTAGGTAACTTTGTACCCGCTGGCTGGACAGAGTCACAGTTTCCAGAATACCAAGCGTAATCTGAAAGGTTTTCATCGCTGTCTCCAAAGTGATACGCGGTATCTGACCCCGCACGGCAAGCGTACTCCCATTCTTCTTCCGTGGGTAAACGGTATGAGTCTCCGGTCTGCTCACTCAACTGCTTACAAAACAGAACCGCATCGTCGTACGACACTCGCGTGACCGGATGACTGGGCATGTAATCCCCGTTGTCGTCCGGCAATGAGCCCATTACGCTGACCCAATCGCGTTGTGTAATAGGCGTCTTGCCCAGTTCAAACGCCTTAAACTGATTGCCCTTACTATCGCTGCCTGCGGGAATTTCTTTGAGCTCAATAGATGTAGTTACAGTCATGTTAAATCTTTCAATAGTTGAAATTGGTTGAAACTAAAGCGTAAGTGGGTAATCCCTAAACGTCCGTGTCTTTGAGCACGCGAAAGCCCAGGATGATGAGCCGGCTGTCAGGCGTGAGCCCGTCGCGGGACGCCGAACGGCAGAAGCCGGAGTAGTCGAACCAGCTGCCACCCTGGTGCACCCGGTACTTTACCTCCTCCTTGGAACTGTGGAGCACACGAAAGCCCAGGTCGTAGTCCCGGTCGTCAGGCGTGCACCAGTTGCGGAACGCCGAACGGCAGTGGAACGAGTTGAAATACCAGCTACCGCCCTGGCTCCGCCGGTACTTTACCTCCTCCTCGGAACTGCGGAGCACACGAAAGCCCAGGTTGATGTTCCGGTAGTCAGGCGTGCTCCTGCCGCGGTACGCCGAACGGCAGTCGACGGAGTCGTGGATCCAGCTGCCACCCCGGAACACCTGGTACTTTACCTCCTCCTCGGAACTGTGGAGCACACGAAAGCCCAGGCCGTCGCCCCGGAGGACCGGCGTGCCCCTGCTGCGGGACCCCGAACGGCAGATGCCGGAGTAGTGAAACCAGCTACCGCCCCGTGACACATATCTAATCGTCATGTTTATTCTCCTTGATTATACGAAAGCCCAGGTAGTCGAGCCGGTTGACAGGCGTGACCCCTAAGCAGTTCGTCGACGACGGGCAGCTGTCGGAGTCGAAGAGCCAGCCGCCACCCCGGACCACCCGGTACTTTACCTCCTCCTTGGAACTGCGGAGCACACGAAAGCCCAGGCTGCCGTCCCGGAGGCCCGGCGTGCTCCTGCCGTGGTACGCCGAACGGCAGTTGTCGGAGCTGCCATACCAGCTACCGCCCCGGAACATATATCTAATCGTCATGTTTATTCTCCTTGATTATACGAAAGCCCAGGTCGCGGTACAGGTAGTCAGGCGTGCCCCTGTCGCGGAACGCCGAACGGCAGTAGCCGGAGCCGTCATCCCAGCTACCGCCCCGGAGCACTCGGGGCATTACCTCCTCCGCGGAACTGCGGAGCACACGAAAGCCCAGGAAGCTGAACCGGAAGTCAGGCGAGTTCCTGCCGCGGTACGCCGAACGGCAGCGGTCGGAGTTGATGAACCAGCTGCCACCCCGGTACACATATCTAATCGGCATGTTTATTCTCCTTGATTATACGAAAGCCCAGGAATTTGTACTGGAGGATAGGCGAGTACCTGCGGCGGCTCGCCGAACGGCAGTAGTTGGAGTAGTTGCCCCAACTACCACCCCGGAACACCCGGGGCGTTACCTCCTCCTCGGAACTGCGGAGCACACGAAAGCCCAGGGAGCTGTACCGGCTGTCAGGCGTGAACCAGATGCGGCTCGCCGAACGGCAGTAGTCGGAGTTGAAGTACCAGCTGCCACCCCGGTACACCCGGTACTTTGCCTCCTCCTTGGAACTGCGGAGCACACGAAAGCCCAGGTTGCGGCCCCGGAAGTCAGGCGTGCCCCTGCGGCGGTACGCCGAACGGCAGCGGTCGGAGTAGCTGAGCCAGCTGCCACCCCGGTACACATATCTACGGGACACACAGCTAATCGTCATGTTTATTCTCCTTGATTATACGAAAGCCCAGGTCGATGACCCGGAAGACAGGCGTGCTCCAGTAGCGGGACGCCGACCGGCAGTAGGCGGAGATGAGATTCCAGCTACCGCCCCGGATCACATATCTACGGTACACATATCTACTCGCCATGTTTATTCTCCTTGATTATACGAAAGCCCAGGTAGAAGCTCCGGCCGTCAGGCGAGTCCCTGCGGCGGTCCGCCGAACGGCAGCTGCCGGAGTAGCCGCCCCAGCTGCCACCCCGGCTCACCCGGTACTTTGCCTCCTCCTTGGAACTGTGGAGCACACGAAAGCCCAGGCCGTTGTGCCGGATGTCAGGCGAGTTCCTGGGGCGGTTCGCCGAACGGCAGCGGCCGGAGCCGTTGCCCCAGCTGCCACCCCGGTACACATACCTAATCGTCATGTTTATTCTCCTTGATTACACGAAAGCCCAGGAAGTAGTTCCGGACGTCCGGAGCGTTCCCGTAGCGGTACGCCGACCGGCAGTGCCAGGCGTTGAAGTCCCAGCCGCCGCCCCGGCTCACCCGGTACTTTACCTCCTCCGCGGAACTGCGGAGCACACGAAAGCCCAGGTGGCCGTACCGGCGGTCAGGCGTGAACCAGTTGCGGGACGCCGAACGGCAGAAGCCGGAGAGGCTGAACCAGCTGCCACCCCGGTACACATATCTAATCGGCATGTTTATTCTCCTTGATTATACGAAAGCCCAGGTTGCGGTTCCGGTTGACAGGCGAGTTCCCGTGGCGGTTCGCCGAACGGCAGAGGGCGGAGTAGCCGTGACAGCTACCACCCCGGTTCACCCGGTACTTTACCTCCTCCGCGGAACTGCGGAGCACACGAAAGCCCATGCTGTTGTACCGGTAGTCAGGCGTGAGCCAGTGGCGGGAAGCCGAACGGCAGTTGTCGGAGAAGCTAAGCCAGCTACCGCCCTGATACATCCGGCACTCTACCTCCTCCTTGGAACTGCGGAGCACACGAAAGCCCAGGTCGCCGTCCCGGGAGTCAGGCGAGTACCTGTATCGGGTCGCCGAACGGCAGTTGGCGGAGCTGCGGTTCCAGCTGCCACCTGAAGTTTGAGTTTGTTGAGTCATTGTTCTCCCCTTGTGTGTCCCTCTTTCGTCATCCAATCTGATACAGAAACCAATTCTGCATCTCTTGCGACATAGAGGCGTGCAAGAACTCGCCCATAAACATCCCTGTCGTCTTCTTCCAGCTGTACCATCAACTGGCCTGACGCAATTAGAGACTTCAACGCCTCTGTTGCTGCTTTACCTTTAATGACTTCTTCGTCTGTGACATTCACAGACCTGCGTCGCTTGTTCGCTTCCCAAGCGTCATAACCCGCACAGCGAATCATCTCCTGCCGCAGCGTCACACGCATTGGCAAGTCGATGTCCGCTTCCAGGGTGTCGCCGTCTACCACCCGCACATTACGCACACTGTAGTACGTGACCGCAGGCCATTCAGCCGTTGTCATAAACGCCGCGGGCTCTAGAGTATTGTGGATATTGTAAAGTCGTACGTACGTGGCGACACAGCCGCCAAAGACCAGCACAATGATCAACATACCAATCAAACTAGCAACGTAGCTCTCGCGGCTATACAAAGCTTTCAGCCTCATACTTCACCTCGCGACGTAGGCCAGGCTTCCTTGATCCGCTCTGCAATGTCAGATATGTAACACTGCCCAGCCTCGTCGCCGCAGATCTCAAACTCGTACCTGCTTTTGTCAGTAACGCTGTCGGCGACGTGCTTTAACGAGCTTTCAATCTCGTCCAAGCAATGTTCCAGCCCGATAAACCCACCACAGGAATCTTGCTCCTCCAGCGACCTTTCGTACCAATTGACGTCAGGAGTCCCGCACTTCGAGCAACAGCCCTCAGCGTTTGTCTCTTCCTCAACCTCAATCCTGTACCACCAGCAATCGCCAGAAAGCCAGCGATTGTAGGTATCGAGCACTGCTCGAGCAGCGTCGGTTGAAGTGAACTGCTCGCCGTCTACCTTGACGTTCTTCCACTGGTCTCGTTCTTTTGGGTTTTCCAGATACAGCACGCCTGCCTCACGAGTTGTGTCCCACTGACACTGATGCCCTTCGCCCAGCAAAGACCAAGACTCACCGCTGTGCCGATAACAAGACAACGCCCAGAAGTCTTCTCCCGACATGCGGTTGGCATCTTTCATGAACTCGCCGAACGTGTTTAGGAATTTCTCTCCGCCCTGAAACGCACTTAGCATCTTGAAGCAGTCGTTCTCCAACGGCGACTCCGTGTCCTGGTCATGCTCAACCCGGACAACAATCCTCAGCTTTTGTTTTGTTGCTGTTGTCATGCTTACTCCACATGAAAAAAGAATATTTGAAACAAGCGAGAATCGCCTACCGTCTCGCCAAAATAACCGCCAGCACTATGAACGAACCTGCCGTTCCATAGAACAAGCCGGTTAAACACATTGCCAATGTGGTCAACAAGCTCCCAGGCGTCAGAATCTTTCAGGTATTCGCCGTTGGGCCCGAAAGTCTCATGAGCCCGAGTACCCGGACCCATGTACCTGACGCCAGAGTGTTTGCTCTTCCACAAAGTCGTACCGCTGTCATGCGGGGCATCTGGGGTTAAATACAGTATCGCGGCATAATCCTGAGCATCGACGTGATACACAATCTCCTGGTGCTTATCGCACCACTGGTAACAACCGTTTACGCCCTCTTCCCACCGGGTTATCTTGCGATTTAACAGCTTTTCAAAAGCTTCTTTATACTCCGGATACGGATAAGCGGCCCCGGATCTGACACCGTAGCTGCCCTTCTTAAAGTAGTTAAGCCGCAAAGCAAATTCCCGATGCTCCATAGGGTTCTCGAGAAAGTTGTCTACAACAACAACTTCCGGCTGCTCATTGTTAATTTGAATTGGAGGATGTCCGTGTTCCATAAATCACCTTGGTAGCTTGGTTTGTAAAGTTACATGTCCTTGATCTTCCGATACCAGGACGGGGTTGTGTGTCTCGACCCAAACGCGGGCACCGCAACTCAACTTCTTATCTCGAGGCTGAGTAACGACCGCCACAACTTCGGTACCGGACTTGTCCAGTATCTCGACTGTGTGCCCGTAGACATTGTCCTTACCACGCTTGCACGTGATCACCGGATTATATCCGTCACCCGTGTTTTCGCGGATCTCCTTCAAGTTCCGTCGGATTGCGGGTTGCGAAACATGAATGTGACAAAGCCTAGGACGCTTGCCCTTAGCTTCGCGGAACTGCCCAACCCGCTTGATAACCAGCTGACATAAAGCCTCCGTCAGCGAGTTAATAACGAGAGTGGCCTGCTCAGCATCGTCGTGAAAAGCTCCAAGCTTATGGTTTTCAACGCACTGGCATACGTCACTTTGTAGCGTGTCAATAACGTACTGCACCGCCGCATCACTCTTCGTCTTCTTCCGGGGGGTGGAAGAGGGCGTCAAAATCGATTTCGTCGTCATCTTTAGATCCTCCATCAAATAGGTCTGTAATTTCGCCCAGCTGATCCTTCAGCAAGCGAAGAAAATGTTTACGCTCTTTCTTCATCAAATCTTCGGCCTTAGCTTCCCGCTTTTCGGTGTCCAGGAAGCACAACGACATGAGTAATGCCGCAGACTTGACGATATTGATGCGGTGGAAAGAGGCGGGATCTGAATCCCAATCATCTTCATTTTCGTAGTTACGAACCACCTGGTCGTACTTCTCCCGGATTGCTCGAGCGGCCTGCCACGACATAAACATGTCAGGCACGCTCAACTGAAGGTAGCGGTCTGGTGATTCAGATGGGTAAAACCCCAGCTTGGGGATGAAGGGCTCCTCCGGAGCGTTCAGCTCGCAGGCCTTCATATTTGCCCATTCCCGATTATTCGATGTCCAGTCATACAATTCTGTTAAATACTCATAGAGCTTTACAGGACTGGTGCTGGACTGTGGGTAAGGGGGTGAATCAATGGTGCTCACTTATGTTCTCCTTTTTGAATGTGTTAACACGGAGTAATCTCCGATCGGAGTACCCAGCTTTAAGTTGTGAAAATAGTTCTAGATTGCGTTTTGCACACAGCTGTAACCAGGGAAACGTGTACGTCCCTGACAACACGCGAATCACGTTGGTAAGCGACGTGTACGGCAACTCCACAGCACTGGTGCTGAGAGGATGCCCAGCTCGCTTCAAGATGCCGTCCACAATTGACGGCAGCATCAGACTCTCGGGGACTACCTGGACAACGTGAAACACGTGATCCAGCCGGGAGGGAACTTTATCCTCCTCCTTCTCCTTTAAGTCTTCGTCATCGATAGCAGGAAACGGCGTCACCGTTTGAGCTGTGACGAGAGAGCCGTTCCACCGGTGTGGCCCTCTATCGTTACGGAAAAACGGTAATTGCTCGTCCGGACTGTAAGCAGCCCTGACGGCCACAATTTTGCTTCCCTTCCTGGCAGCTACAGGGACCGCCTTGATGGCTTCGTAAATCGGCACCAATCGCCGACGCACGAAACACCACGGACAAACCAAAGGGTTAGTGCAAAATTTAGTTTTTGGCCTCACGAGCAGCCCCGTCGGGGGGCAGTTCAATTCGTAAGTGCCGCTATAGGCTTTCTCAGGATTCTCCGATATCCAGCGATACATCTGAAATCGCATCTGGCTTTGCATAACCTTCGTGCGGTAAATCACAGACTGAGGATGCTGTCTATCGGGTAACGTGGCAAGAACCGCGTAAGTCGAGAGTAAGTGCCAGTCACTAGGTCGTGCTGGCTTCACAAACTTGTGCTCGATCGTGGCTTTTGGTTTGTCAGAATCTGTCATGCATTGTGTTCTCCTTTCAATCACAGTTTAAATTTGACGGTGCGATAGCATAAAAGTACCATTTTGGTAGTTTTATGCTATTTTACTCCCTTACAGGGAGTAAACGCTGGCGGTCGTGAAATCCGCCTAAGTGTTTTAAAAATGAGAGAGTCGTGACCTTCAAGTTCATGGGGTTTGACGACACGTTATCAACAATCCTTGTCTACAAGCGGCCCGAGGACACGTTCAATTGCGGCTGCAATTAAGCCTTCATCGTCATCAAAGACATGCAGTCGCGGCCAATCGTCGATCGGCAGCTGAATGGGAGGCCCCCCTGCGGGCTTCCAGCAACCTCGGGCCGCCCGTGCTCGTTCTCTTGTTGTGCGACACAGCGGACCAGTGCTGATTAACATGGTTATCTCCGTTGGTTAAATTCTGGAATTAACGTCCCGGTGAAATTTCACCCTGGGTTTGGGACGGGACAGGTCTCCGAAACGGGCGGATTTATGTGTGCAACACGCGAAATCGCGTTTACTCCCTGTAAGGGAGTAAAATAGCATAAAACTACCAAAATGGTAGTTTTATGCTATCGCAGTCAAATCTGGGTCAAATCTGGGACATAACTGGGACAGTTTTTCGCTGCCCCGGGGCGGACTTAACGCCCGCGGATTATCCCGATGTCCCGACTACGGCAATTAGCACATTGCCGCGGTGGAGTACTCTTCCTTGAGGTCCACTGATATCCGCACGTTGAGCAGTGCATGTAGCCGTACCATTTGTTCTTGTCTTCTTTCGCGGCAGACATCCAGCCATACACAAAGCAAGCAAGAATTATTGGTCCTAGCAGGATTTCCACGGCTACCTCCAGGATCTGACACGCACCCAGGTCTCTTCGGGCGTCTGAGCCACAGCATCTCCTGTGAGATTCATCTTGTAGCGTGGCGTGCAGGTTCCCAGGTTGGGACTGTGTCCGCCGTACCCGATGCCCTCAAATTGGCCGATACACGGCCCTACGTGCCGGAACTGGCGATATTTGACCATGTAGTCGGCTTCGGCCTGGCAACGCTCCTGATCGGTCTTAGCGTCGCCCCAGACACTGTTACCGGCCGGAGCTCCGTAAGCTCGGACACCCAGGAGGCAGCCCAGCACGAGCACTACCGAGCAAACAAAAATACACCAAGTGCGTTCGTTAAACTTCATTTTGATTCCTTCGAGTTTGTGGTTGATTAAGAATTTTGTGGCCGGTGACGCATCCTAGTTAGACGATCGACGCATCGACTCCACATCTCTGATGCCTTCACGAGTCTCCTTGTACGCCTCCTGCGGCAATCCAAGCATGTCCCTGAACTCTGGACCGTATTTGGCTTCCAAGTCGTACTTGGCCTGACAGACGCCTCTCACGTGCCACTCTCCGGAGGAGCCATAGATCTTTTCAGCGGAATAGCCGCCGATCTGCTTGTCGTGCCACAAGTACGCGTTGGGGCACACTGCAATTGCAGCCCCCGCCTGTCTAGCTCGAAAGCAGTAATCTACGTCTGCTCCCCAGCCCGGGGCTCCAAATGATCCATCCAGAACCCCTATTTTACCTATAAGCTCGGTACTGATGAGCATGCAGGTACCGTCAACGTAGTTAACGGGGATCAGAGGTCGATCTTCTGTGTTTTGCCAGGGCACTTCTCGCTGCTTTTGGCCCCAGAACCCGTTGTAAAGCGGTGCCGTTATAGAGGGGACCGCGGGATCCACCTTGTCCGGCGGCTTGACCGGCCTCCGTGAATTTCCATCTGCATCGAGGACAAGCTTCTCCAGGAAGCCCTCACACAGCTCCACGTCGTCGTTCAGCAACAGCACGTGACTGTATTCGCCGGCAGGATAACATGACGAGAACAAGCCCAGATTGCACGAATGCAGCCAGTTCAAGTTGATGTGAGCATAAAACACGTTCGCAAGGTCGTTCAGCCTGTCTTCCATCTCTTGAGACCAGATTGCTGGCTCGTTGTGTTCGTAGCTGGTTTCTGTGTTGTAGATCACTTGCACGTCGCAGTCGAACCACAACGAGCTGTTAACGAGGTTGTAGCAGGTGTTTAACAGGCGTTCAGTTGGCAAGATGGTCGGAATGACCGCTAGAATTTTCGTTTCCCTTTTGTTCATGACTTCTCATCTTGTTCGGCAGCCGCAATTCGTCTAGCAGCTTAGTACATTTTGAAATAGTGATTTCTCCCAGGTTAGCGATGCCCCGAAGATCCTCTGCTGTCTTTTGAGCGAGCTGACCTACAGTTAACACCCCATGGTCTTCCAGGGTGTTGATGATCCTCACAGGCAGCCCGACCTCCGCAAGGGAGACGGGCTGCCATTTTGCAATTCGTTCTTCTTCTTTCTCGTCATCAGACATGAAAAACAACCACTCAGGATCAGCTGGTTTACGCCTCCTGCGTTTTTTAGGTCCTCCGTGAATTTCCATCTGCTCTAATCTCCTAGGATGTTTTTGATCAAGTCGTCGACGTCGTCGCTCGGATCAGGTTTCTTTTTAGGTTTCTTTTTAGGTTTCTTTTTAACAGTCTTCGCAGCTATTGCTGTCGCGTTGTTGAGATGCTTAACAAGCTCCGTCTTTCCACAAGCCTGACAGCGTGCCGCTGCATACCAGTGTACCGCATCGCAGGCTTTACAAGCCCACCGGTAAGGATAATGGGTCCCCATGATCTCTCCTTACGTGTGAATCCCCCAAGGACCCACATCGCTTAACGTCACCGCGAAGACCTCGCCTCCGCCAGGTCCATGATAAAGCAGACCGCCAGGGTGGCTGAACGTGTAATAGACCCTTGTCGACCCGATTCCCGGAACATACGCATGCTGCGTAAGCTCATCTGAGTACGTTTCGTGAGGGTTTACCCGTTCCGTTACCTTCAGAATCTTGTGTGTCAGCTCCTGAACGGAGTAGAACTCCACCCGGACCTTATCCACTTCCTCCCTGGGGGTTTCATCCTTCATCGTTTGAGCCTGATGGAGCACCTCGTCATATCTTTGCGGAGCAATAGGGCGATACCAACTTACGTTAAACCCTCCAAATGTACCGTCGTCGCCCAGTACAGCTTTCACGTTAGGCACTTCGGCTTTGTTCACGCTGTCCGTGTAAACGATGTTGCTTCCACGGTGTTCAGCAAAGGTGACTTCAGTCTTGGCACCATTGTAGCAAAGCTGCTTTAGCCTTGCGTCGATCGCCTCCGCTAGTTTGAGAGCGGTCTCCTCCTGGCCGCCATGATGCAGGCCCAGGATATGTCCCACGATGTGGGCCAGTCGCATTTTACCTGCGTCGGTGAACAACACGTTGTGGTTCCCGTAATGCCGAACGACGCTGTTTATGTGACCGTACGATCCGTTAAAGAACAGATCATCCAGTACCGTCTTTTCTTCTGCTACTTCACTCATTGTTTTCCTCCAGAAATTGGGTTTCTTGGGTGGTTAGGCACTTCTGATGAACTGTGACTCACTCATTGATGTTCTCCAGCTCGTTAGGATAGAAAACCAGCCCGCGGCAAACTCCGTCGTCACCGTAATCGACATTCACCTCCGCCAGCGGTTTGCCGAGCAAATTTGCGTGAAACCCTGCGACTATTCCTTCTTGTCCCAAGTAGTCGCGGTTTTTGATTTCCACCCTGTCACCAACTTTGAAGTCGTGATCAGTGGGGGCCGACACCGAGGCGGCGAACGCTTCTTCAATAAAAATACTCATTTTTGTTTTCCTTTTTTTGGATCAAAAAGCTCAGGAGTCTTCCCCATTTCTCGGGTGCTTCCTGCGGGTTGAATACTCCAGTCGCCGTAGTAGACGCCGTCGTAGTAAAAGCAGTCGCCCTCGGTGTACTCGTGCAAAAACTCAATGTCAGGCTGGTCTGTAAATTGCAGCCGGATTGAATCTGCGTACGTCACCAAAACGCAATCAACGTAAAGCAGCGGACCCTGAGTGCCCCAGTCATCCATGTCCTTATTTGGAGTAGATCGACCGTGGTACAGGTCAAGGATCATTGGGCTCGGTGGTTGCCCTTCAATAACTTTGTTGATGTTGTCAACAACAGCCTGACAAAGATGATCTTTCGCTTCTCCGACATATTCGATTTCGCCGAATTGGCTGTCCATTATGCAGATCACGTCCTCCTGGATCTGCTCTCTGGCATCAACAAGTGTCGTCACTTTTTCTTTTGACATAGTTTTTCCTCACACAAACGGGGAATCAGTTAAGGGATTTCGGACGAACATCACTTCCATCAGCGGAATGCTGCAAAACCCGGACTGCTGTTCGTGGCCAGTCTTTTTGAGTAGGCCGCGGTCCAACAGCTCAGCGACAAGCTCAGCATGGTGGTCAGCAGTACGTACAAACACGTGGTTTGGCGTCTGCATGTGCGATTTCAAGTTCGTAGACACTCGCTCTTCGCACGGAAGTCCGTCGCTATCGACGCCGTGTGCAATCAGGAACTCACAACCCTGTACCGGGCTGTCAACAAGTTCAAGCGAGTCAAATTGAATCGTTTGCAAAACGATTGGTCGACTTAGCTTGAATAGTTCTTCTTTGTTTATTTTTTCCATTAGTCATTTCCTTCTGCATAAAATTTGAATGTTTCGTTACTGCCTGGAAGTTTGTACGTTGCCGAATAGCCGTGGAGTTTTCCAGCTTTTCCCGGCCTAACAGTTTCAGCGGATATGATTGTTGCTCCTGGATACATTTCCAGGAGTGTCTCCCGGCCTACCTCCAGTATCGTGTCATCCTCAATGTAAATGGGTGACGAAATACAGGGGCCTATAAACAAAAACGCCAGGACCATTACGGCGATCCCGACGAATTTGTCTAAACTCAACTCTTTTTGTTGTGACATAGGCTTACTCTACTTTCTTGCAGCAACTGGCAGGCACGGTACAACCCCCCATGTACTTCACTGGAACGGAACCCGCTTCAAAAGTAACCGAAATTCGAGTCCGGTTGACTTTGACGACTGTGGCCGTAGAACCGCAAATGGCCTTCGGTCGAATGTTGTCGACGATGACCTGGTCACCGGCTTCTAATGAATACATCATCTGAGCCGCCGCTTGCTTTCTGCGGTACTTAAGTGTTTCTTTCAAGGTGCTCAAGTCGTTGTCGAGGCTGCCTGAAAGTATCGCTGTCGTCACTTCGTTAATATCCATCGTTTCTCCTTTATGTGTTTGTTAAATTCTTCCTACCACTCCCCTCGAGATCCAAGCCCTCCGTGATAACGCCTGTCGGTGTCCCCTTGGGAGTTCTCTGGCGTGTCACCGTATTGAGCGGATCTTATGGGCAGCTTTGCCCTACAGTTTTCGCACTCGCCCCAGAAATCGCGATCCTCTACGGTTAGTGCCGTGCCACAAGCACAGCGGTACGCTTTGTCAGCTTTTTTGTCGCTCACGGTTACCTCCCGGAAATTGACATAGAGCCCCAGTACACACATGCTTTGCCCGCAGCTTCAATCTTGTGTTTGATCGCTGCGAACTTCCTGTCCCAGGCGACTCCGCCATAATCCTCCCAGATATCCCACATGCTGACGTCGTAGTCGGACCAATTGTGGTCGTAGGCATCACCACACACGAACTGCAACCTGTCTCCGAACTCTTCTTCGAGTGGGGCACCGAACACCTCAATCACCGCAGGATCTTTCTCAACGATTGTCAGGTGCTTGACCTGTTTGCGTTCGAGAACACGACGTGCGGACCAGCCGAGACCGAGCCCGGCCATTCCGACGTTGCCTATACCTCGCTTGACCTGACCACGCTGAGTCAGGACCTCCATAGGTGTCAGCGACATCCACGGATCGAGCGAGTCCCGGAAGGAGCATTTTTTGCCTAATACTGGGATGTAGACTTCTCGGTCGAACCCACACCAAGAGGGATTTTGACCACTCCCATGCAGCTGTAGTCTCACCCGTTTAGGGATTTTCTCGCTCGTATCCAGGATGCCTCCAAACATTCCGAGCCCTTCCCACCGGGAACCCCACCGCCACAGCGGTAAAGGCCGCATGTAGAATAGGTAATCGCCGATCGGCATACCCTTAGTGCGGGCATCGAATTCGCTCATGGGCTCAACCTGCATCGACAAGGGCAGCGTTTCGTACACCCAGTTCTGGTAAGTGTCGCCGTCGAACGTGATTGATGTATTCCTGCCAGGGCGTTTGAATGTTTCGGTAAAGTCAACAACGGTTTCACATTCGCCGATCGTTGTTGGTAGTTCCTTTTTCTTCTTGGTCATTGTGGTCATCTCTTTTCCTTTCGTAATGTATGTCGTAGCCAACCCCGCAGGCCCCGTCGAACTCTAATCGCTCGACGGGGCCTCGGTGTGCCTGCTCTGCTGTATCAGCCGTTATTACAGCGGTTTTGGACTGGCCGCAGGATGTTCCACAAGGTAGGCATGGGCAAGTGTACTTTGATCCCTGCTAAACAAACTGTAATCTTTCAAGTACTCTGGGCATTTTCCAGTATCCCATGAAACAGGTGAAGTTTCACACATCCGTAAGCGTTTTGCCGATTCCTCCCAGTATTCTTCAACGCTAAGCGTCTTTAGCTCGCTCTTCTTCTTTTGGTTCGACATAGGGCAGTACCTTTCCGGCGTCGAGTTGTTTGATGAACCAAGCCAGGAGCTCAGTTTTCCACAAGTAGTGGAACGAATAGTACTTGGTCGTGACGTGATCCTCGCAGTCACGGTATACGCAAACGCAGGCATTTATTTAATGAAGTTGTCTTTCTTTTTGGGCGTTCTTTTAGCCGCCTTTTTCTTGGTCGCCTTTTTCTTGGGGCTGAGGATCGCGTTGACCGCGTCCCGGTTGGCTTTTATCTCCGGGTTGTACATGCCCTGTTTGACGTCCGTAATATTCGCCATTTTGCGAGTTGGCGTAGCACGGGCCCGGATGACAGCGTTGATACTGCTTCTCCCGTTCCGCTTGCCCTTAACAGTTGTACTCTTCGCATTAGGTTTTTTGTCCCCTTTCATTTCTCCAAACCTATTACCACGATTAAAGATATAATCAGGCATCGCCCTAAGGTAGTAAGTGCCTGGTTCCAGCCCCCACTGGCCCTTTCCAGTACCATCATCGGTGCTGTCGAAGTGCTGAAGGGCACGTTTCAGTATCCCAGGCACGTCGTACCGAAGTACGAGCTTCTGGCTGTGCAGAATAATCTCTGCTCGGCCAGCACCGATAATTACGTCAATAACACCGGCGGTGACGGGGCCCAGCACTCTGCGGATAGACTGAGCAATAACACATTTACGGGAGTCAGAGCAAACCCCCGCTAAAATATCTTCTAGGCTAATATCCATAGGCATGTCTACGAGGGGGGCAGTATGTGTCCAACCATCTTTCGTGACGTAACTACGAGGACGAACAGTCTGGTCAGTTCTTGGTTTACGCTTAGTCATAGTTTCATTCCTTTTGTTGAGCAGCCTTGTGTAGGTTGCTCTGGGCACAAAAAAAGCCCGGGTACCAACACGGCATCCGGGCAAGCGTTTAATTCTGTAATTTAAGCAGCACTTAGGTGTGCCACTCTTTCCGCTCTCTGAAGATCGAACTCGGTTGCGGCATCACCTGATCTCGGTATTTGCCGCTGTACATGTCGGCGTATTCAATCGGAGTGCACGTGGTCCAATAGATCTGACAGAGCCTCATCCCCGCGTAGACTCTGACGGGCTCGACCACAGAGATTTCGAGTGTCCACGTGCCGCAAAACCCGACGTCTCCAAATCCCGCAGTAGCGTGTACGTTGATGCCTAGACGACCAACTGACGACCGTCCTTCAATGCCGGGGACGTACTTGCCTGTGTACGTCAACTCCTCGGTCGCCCCTAGGTATAGCTTCCCTGGCCGCAGCACAGTTCCCTCTTTTGGGATATGAAAGCGAATTACCGAAGGGGCTTTCGCAGCGTCCAACGTTTGATCTTCTGCGTATGTCGCAAGGTCCGAGCTAAGCCGCAGATCGTAACTGTTGGGATTAAGCTGCTCTGCGTTGAATGGCGTAATGCCAATGTCGCCGTCATCGACGGCTTGCTGAATGGCGTCTTTTGTTAACAGCATGTCTCCTTCTCCCGTACAAAAAAAACGACCCCTAGTTACACAGACTTATGTCATTCACATGTAACCGGGGGTCGTGCGGTAGGTGGCAGCTTAAAGGCTACACTCTATTGCCGCACAGTTTGTTCACCATTTCGCAAAGCAGTGTGGACGCTTGGGTCGAACAACCGGTCAGGTTGACTAGCTCACCGTGAGCCATAGCCAGCCGTGCATCGACGGCTAGAACTGTATCGATGTCACTGGAGGTGATCCGAGAGCCTACGCCCTTTTTCGCCGCCACCGTCAAAAGCGGCTGCGACTTGCCGGTTTGTCTGCCTACAGCGGCAGCTCGACGCTTCGCGGGAACGCCTGTCTTGGTCCCAGATTTTGAACCGCCGTTCAACGCTGTTCTCACTTGATAGAACTGTGCTTGCGTCACCGTTTGGTCCTTTAGCTTGAAGTGAGCCTGGACGTCTTTCCACGAGATTCGCGGAGTATCGGTGAGAATCTTTCTCAGGAAAGCTGCCTTGTTAAATTTCTTCTTCTTGTCTGCCATCGGTTTCCCTTTCAAAGGAGGTAAATAGAATGAAGGCACCGGGAACACCCTAACACCGCCAAATATAATCTTCAAGGTACTTGCGTATCGAATCCACCTGCCCGTGGGGCGTTTCGTTAATGACCTGCATGCAGGATCTCAACGCCCTTGTCAAATCCCGGGCCGCCTTAGCGGACCCAGCCATGCCTGAGTAAAGCTGCCAATCACGGGCAGACGCAGGAATCTTGCAATCTTCCCCATTCAGTGTCCGGCGGAGACACCGCTGGAATACTCCAGATGGTTCCGTATCCGCGGCACCAAGGTTTGAATTCTCCACACTAAGTTTTTCCCACACCTTGACAGCGTCTTTTAATTTCTGAGTCATGCTGTTTCCTTTTCAGTTTCAAGTTCCAGGGGACATTCCACTTCATCGCCCTCTTGGCGGACCATGTACCAGTCTGAACACTGCACGGTGTTTTTCTCGAGGTCGTACACGAGATCATCCCCATAAGCATTCCCGTCGCCAGCCCCGCTGTAGTCGAAAGCCGTTTCAGCCCACTCCTCAAACTCCGGCTCTAGCTCATCACGTGTAATTGGCCGCTGTGTCAATTCGGCTTCTTTGGTGTATTCCAAGTTGACATTGCAATGCCCCTCATCATCGCCGCCGGACCAACAGACGTTGATCTTCGCGACTCCATGCTCTTTGGCTTTTTCAACCAGCTTGCGTGGCAGTGGTTTTGGTGCTAAGTCCATCCTCTACCTCCTCTTCAATTTTAAGTGTACGCGTGAGCTTGGTGCCGACTTTCCGCATCCAGGGCTCTACGGTCATGTTCTTCAACCAATCGGCTACAGTCGGGATAAACCCACAGTCTTCCATGACGTGCTGTTCACCGATCAATCGGACAGGAACGACCCGCCCAGTTGAAGTTGTAATGGTTACGCCGAACTGACGTTCGGCCATAAAAATACCCTCCGAGTGATGTCGGAGGGCTCTGTGACGAAAGTCTGCGAAATGGGCCTTGGTTTCGTCGAACCAGTTATGGATTGCCTGGTAATCCTCAGGCTCTCCACCCCACTTCTTCACGCTGCTAAGAGCGTGATGATACGGGTGACTCATTCCTCAACTCCTGTGTCGATTGAAATTGATTCGTAGTTGACTTCAGTGTAATTGCTTCCGTGCTCGATCAACGCTTCGCCTGTCTCCGCATTAACTGTCATGACACCCTGGCCGCCGTCGTTGATCTCAAATCCGCTCGGAAGCATGTAGTCAGCGGCATACTCCAGGGCGTACATCACGGGATACGTTCGCACGGGCTCAGTTGAATCCGGACAGCGAAAAGGGCGAATCTTTTCCGGGAAGTCTTCGCGAGTCAGGTCGTGCAGCTTTAGCTTTTCCAGGATCTCAGGTGAAGTTTCTTCGAAGTTGTCGCCAAAGGCGGACTGTTCTCCCTCGTATGGCGTCGTTTGCAGGGAGGTCCAATTGATGGCACCGCTATCACCTTCTCCGGAGTACTCAACCGCATAACCCTTAACGTCGAATCTCTTCATCACCTCAACTATGAACCTGAGAGCGACTTGTGGCTCGGTTCTGCCCTCTTCCTCCCAAGTGTACGCGTGAGATTTCTTTATGATTTTTTGTGGATCGGACATGTTGTTATCACTTACCATTCTTTTTGATCTCCACGTTTTTCGGCGGCGTCGTAGCCCGCGTTGTATTCCGCAATTTCTGCGGGAGTTAACTCGATACGCGTTTCAGGTGCCCCTTTGTAACTGCCATCGGGGTACCAGTGGGGGTTTCGGACGCGGTCGTACCAAAAGTCCGCACCACCTCGGTCGTACAGACCTCCGTTTCTATTCCTGTCAAACTGAACTCCTGGTTGATCTATGCGACGCCCGGGCTCTTCCGCCCGCTCTTTTTTAAGGTCGGACAGATCCAGTTTTCTATCACTCATTTGCTTTTCCTCTTAATAAGGGGGGTTAGATTCTGCGTAGCTTGCAAACGCGGCAATTAGGCCCTGCTTAGCCGCTTCAGCACACTCTTCAATCGTTGGATAGAAGATTGGCTCATCTTTGTGTTTCAGGGCGTATCCGTTTCGCATCAGGTTCACGCGAACCTGGCAACTGATGTCAGTTGGCTCGTTATCTCTGATTGCGAGTATAGGTACCTCTACTGGGCTACCTTGCTCGACTCCTTCGCTCTTTCTTGGCATTTTTAATCTCCGTTTCTGTTGGGTGGCAATCAATGTCATTCAGGCAAGGAACGCACCACCACCAGTGCCCTCCGTCCTCGTCCTCACAAAACCAACCGAATCGGTCACCAAGTAATCGGTCTTTGCAGATGCCGCATCTTGGCCACTTCTTCAAATACGGTACTTTGCGGACTCGCCTGTATTGCAGGGGGTCCTGTTCTTCTTTCTTTACTTCATCGTTTTTGTCCTTGTCTAAAGAAAAAGCCTCAGCTTTTTTGGGCTGAGGCTTACTTAAAATTTGATTGATTAGATTATCTTCTGCTTTCACATGTAGTTCTCCTATTGAAAATATGGGCCTTCCATCCAGGTCACTAACGATCGGCGTGTTCCCGCGGTCACGGGCGTAACCCGGTGATCGAGAAACGAAGGGAATACGATAATTGTTCCCTGCTTCCGTACCTCTTGCGGGTCCGGCGTCTCACCGCACTGGTCTTCTCTAAGTTCCAGGTCTCCTCCCGAATAATCCTCTGGCGATGACAGTTGCACTGACATGCTTAATTTTCGACGTATTAAGTGCTTCGAAGTCCACTCTGTATCGTGGTGCCAGCCATAAGTCCCAGAGTCTTTCTCGGAATACTCGGCTAGCTGTACTTCTCGAAACCCTGTCACGCTGAACCCGAACGCTATCCGGTTTGCTTCTTGGAACAACAAATCCAAGGACTTATAGAGCATTAGAAACCGCTTATCCGTCGGCGGAAGCCAACGAACCATCGACCGGCGTAGACTCCGGTCCTCGTAATATTCTCCAGATCCGTGCCCTACTACGGCAGGAACCGGTTCGATTGCTTTCCCGGACTCCAGCAAATTGTCGCAGTCTTCCGGGGTAAAGTACGCTGGCCAGTATTGCCACCATTGATTCATGTTATTACTCCACGCGGTTAAAGTCGTAGACGCTGCGTGGAGGCTTTGCCTTCTCCTCCACCTTTGTCTGTAAGTCTTGTCCTTTGAGCAGCAGCCGAGCACCCTTGCTCAACCTGTCTGCGAACTGGTTTAGCTCAACAGACTCCCGCGGGATCCAGTGCCAATGCACGATAATTCCCTGCGAGGAAAATGATTTGAACAATTGCCAGAGAGCTTTGTTCTTTAGCTTGCCTCTGGCGTCACCTCGCTCACCCTGCTTCTGCACGTACCGGGAATCCGTAAGTATGTGCACGTTTCGATACGTGCTACCGAAGCCTTCCTTACGCATCTGTTGCTCGCGATGCACGTACCAGGTAAGCGGTTGAATGTAAGCCATGATCTCAGCAAAGTTCACGGTGCCAGAGCTCATGGCCCCGTACCAGGCTTTACGAGCCAGCGTGTCGCTTTGGATAGAGACACAGCCCCACCCGCATTCAAAATTCCAATTGGAACCGGATCCATCGCCAATCAGCAGCAGGTCCCACTCAGTTGGCGAGATGTTCAAGCGTTCGAGCAAAGCCTCAAGAGTTTCATTATCCGTCTTTGAGAGCTTTGAGCTCATTTTGTTTCTCCAGAATTTGCTTGGAAACTTCTGTAAGTTGAACTTGCAACATTGCAAGCATTTGAAAGTTCTCATCGAGAATGTGAGCAGCACTCTGGAGCAAAGCCGCGAGCGAGCCTGCCATTGAGTCCGGGGTTTTTTGCTCGTTGCCGTCTGCGGACAACCATAAGCCTTTGCTGATTGAGGCCACGTCGTTCAGGTTGCGGCGGTAGTCATATACGACCACTATGCTTCTCAGCTCGGGAACTTTCAGGAACTGGGCCTCGCAAGTATCGCGAAAAGCCGAATTCAGAGCCTCGTCAAACATGAGCGGCTGATTCTCGTCAGAGGCTGTCTGAGTCGAGGTCGTCTTCGAAGTCGTAGTCATTAAAATTTACCCTCGGTGTTAGAGTGTGTTGTTTGAAAAAGTCGTTGCCGAGGTTAGCCAGGCGGGATGCCGCAAACGCGTACACGACCCAACTGGCTAACCACGCTTCTGGAACATGCAGGCAAACAATGCACAACATGGCAATCCATGGAGACATACAAAAGGGGCAAACAAGAAGCTCGCCCAGCTTATTCGGCCACATCTCTGTGCGGGCACGTAAAGGTGCCAGCAAAGACGAGTGATGCCAAATTTCAATAATCTGCCATGTAGCCAGAGCGGCAACGATTAAAATCATCTTGTTACCTCAGTTTCCTGCAACGCGTAAACCGACAAAAAGAATGAAAGCGGCCATAACAGCCATGCCCCACTCGCCGATTATAAACAAAACAATCACAGAAATCAGGTAACACAAGCCCCATAGGGCGACATTATGATCCATCACCAGTATCCTCCAACGGCGGAGGAGACCAACTATTTAGTTTAACCCGATCTGAAGGTGGAGCACCTTCACCCGCTACAAGTTCCCCAAGCGGCTTACCATCTGGCGATGGATATTGCTCAACAAGGAGACGATTCTTGGACGTAGAAAACCGGGGAGAAGGCCACCCGAGCGTTCTCATTTGTTTTCTACGCTGAAAGGCGAAAGCTGAACGACCTGGCATTGGTCTCTCCAGAAAAGGGTTAATCTTGCGTGCTAGCTTCAGAGGTAACGGACCTCGTTTGCTTATCACCTAGTGTAGCACCAGGCTCTTGCAGGGGCCATATCGAGCGGTACACTGCCATAAACAGTATACTGATGAAACGGCCCGAGTTTACGACTACCGCAAGCAGTAGTTCAAACAAAACCAGCAACAGATTGCTGGGTGTTTCTTTTGGCATGGGATCTCCTTCTGTGAACAACGAAAAAACTAAAAATACCAGGAAAACTGCACAGCAGGTCCTGGCAGACGAGAAAGCAACCGATACCTACGGTATCGACGTTGACGCTCTACTGAGGACTCCGTTGATGGCGGGCTACCAGCCCGGACCAACAGACGACCCCATCGTACAACGCCTCCGAATGGCTCAGCATGTCATGAGCCGATCCGGCCACACAACGCTGAAACCCGTCTTACCTCTGCTGCTTTCAATCAGAGGCAAGCCTTATCACTTACACGACCACTTTCCTTTTGCTCCTTTCTTCAGGACGCGAATGTCGCAAATGACGTTGCTGAAAACCGGACGACAGGTTTCCAAGTCCACGTCACTGGCATCGCAGGGTGTATTATTTTCAAACTGTATTCCTTACTTCTCCACGCTGTATCTCACGCCGCTGTTTGAGATGATTCGACGGTTCTCACAGAACTACGTAGCCCCGTTTATCGAGACAAGCCCCGTCGGGAGGTTGTTCTCCGGGCAGTCGACGATCAACAACGTGTTGCAGCGATCTTTCAAAAACCGCAGCCAGATGATCTTTTCGTTTGCTTACCTGGACGCGGAGCGTACTCGCGGTATCTCAGCGGACAAGAACGTGATCGACGAGATCCAGGACATGGATATTTCATTCCTTCCTGTGATTCACGAGACCGTGTCTGCTTCCCCGTGGAAGCTGCTCCAGTACGCCGGTACTCCCAAGACCCTGGACAACACGATTGAGCGTTTGTGGTCTGACTCTTCAATGGCGGAGTGGATGATCAAGTGTCCTCACGGAGGGTGCGGTCACTGGAACATCCCGGCACTGGAGTACGACCTGCTCAAGATGATTGGCCCAGCCCACGCCGACATCGGCGAGAAATGTCCTGGCGTGCTGTGTGCTGATTGCCAGAAGCCCATCAATCCGCGGCCACCATATCAGGGCGGCACAGGCCGCTGGGTCCATCGGAACAAGGACAAGCGATGGTCATTTGCAGGCTACCACGTGCCTCAAATGATCATGCCCATGCACTATGCCGACCCGGAGGCCTGGGCGAAGCTGGTGGACAAATCCAAAGGCAAGGGCAACGTCCCTATCAATGTGTTTTACAACGAAGTTTGCGGTGAGTCCTGGGACTCCGGATCAAAGCTCGTCACAGTAACCGACCTAAAAAAGGCGGCCTGCTTACCTTGGGAACGAACAGTAGACCAGTCTCGTGATCATCAGGATGGGTACCTGCACAAGTTCTGCTCAGTAGACTGGGGTGGCGGCGGAGTCGCGAAGGGCAAGAGCGATCTCGCTCTTCAGTCTTACACCTCTATCGCTGTTCTTGGGCTGTGCCCCGACGGACGTGTTGACGTCATCTACGGTTATCGCAGCATGAACCCGCATGACCACGTTCGCGAGGCCAAGCTTATCCTTGGCATCATGAACACGTTCAGGTGCAGTCATCTTGTCCACGATTACACCGGGGCTGGAACAGTACGAGAAACTTTAATGGTGCAAGCGGGTCTCAATCCTAACAATATCCTTCCCGTTGCATACACAGGCCCAGCGAAGGGAGCCATCATCCAACACAAGCCTGCCACAGACAATCACCCACGTCATCATTATTCGATGGACCGTAACCGGGCATTGAACTACTCCTGCCAGTTTATCAAATCAAATATCCTAAGATTCTTCCAGTACGACTACCGCGGGTCTGAGGATGTCGGCTTGTTGCACGACTTTCTAAACCTTATAGAAGACAAGGGGGAGTCCGGAAGCGGGCGGGATAGCTACAAGATCTTACGAGACCCCGCCGGACCTGACGATTTCGCTCAAGCAGTCACTATGGGAACCATGATGTTGTTCCAGATGCGAGGGCGTTGGCCTGACCTATCTGCTTATGAAGATATTGAAGTTGGCGAGGACGTTATGTTGTCGACTCGCGGGAAGCAGGTGCTTGACTGGGACTAACTACTCTTTATTTGACGTAGCCTTTCGGATGGTTTTCCGACCAGGCACAAATTCTTTATCGATCTTTTCGTCTACCATCAGCGTCACTGTTTCGCCGTTCGCTTTTCCAGGCGTATCGACAAACCCTGCGGGGATCCCCATTGACTCTCGTTGATAATGGTTAAAATCGGCAATTGCTTCGAATATATTATCCCCGTCGTAGACAGCTCTAGTGCCCCCTACAATCACTTTATAGCGTGGCATGATTTTTTCCTCATTTGTGGGACTGGGCTTTTAAAGGGCTCAATGTCTAACTGTCTGCATACCGCCCGTGGTAACGTAAGTCGCCCATAGTCTTATGATTGTGACTTTTTGTTACGGGCACATCGAGGTAGGAAGTACTCCTCATGTTTGCCGCAATCCATTTCTCGACTTCCACGTCCTCCCGGGTATACTTCTCTAACTTCCTAGTCAGCCTGCCATTGGCTTCTTGCAGCTGAGTAATGAGTCTCCCAGTTTCCTTATCCATATAAATCTTATCCTCGTATGCATACACGTTGCCTGCCTCCTTCAGTCGATGGTATTTGGGATTAGTAAACTGTCAGCCGATCCAGCGAGTTGCGTAAGGCGACAGTGTCTGCGAACGGAAACGCATCGCATATCCAACTGTGTGTATTGCTGAGCCACTCTTCCCAAGTGTGCCCTTCTTCCACGTGCAACGTAGAGAAATGCCGCAAATAGTTCAGCACAATCTTATCCGAGCTATGTGTGACTTTACGTGGCTCCAGGTTCTCATCTGCCGCATTAACGACAACTATGTCCGTCGTCTTGGGGTTGGCTACGTTGCCTCTAGTGACAAAGAAGCCGGAACTGTCGCACTTCAAAGCCCTTTTCAGTTGCATCAACCTACGAGGCCACCTGTGGGGCCACTTCTGCTTGTAGTCGCCCATACGGATTTCAAAGCGGTTGTAAAGCGAATACACAAACGGATCGCATTCCGGCCAGGGCCTTCCCGGCTTTCTCGGCTCGTGCTCTTTCAGCTCTGCTCGAGCCACGTTGCGGTATATGTAAATTGGAAACCCCGGCAACCCTACCGCTGGTGCTGTGATTTGAGCACATAAAGCCGCGGCGGTGGCCCACACGACTTCCATCTCCGGGCCTTCTTTTTGTAAAGCAATCTTAACGGCTTCTGTCATTTTGCAGTGATCTCTTCGCGGGCCGGGAGCGTCGCCCGGAAGCTTAAATTCCGGATTTTGCCGGAACTTCCCGTCAATAAGTCTGGCTTGCCGCAGCTGAAACCCTTCGCCGTCCCAGCCTATTCGCTCAAGCCCCCGAAGCACCGAGGGTTGCACAATTCGCATAGCCGCCTCAAACGGGTTGAAATTTGAGGGGTTACGAGTTTTCTCTGCTCTAGTTGATACGGAAATTCTATCAACATAAATGCCATTTGCAGTGATGAACTCTTTCATCCACGCTAGGTCCGCTGCTGCCGCGGGCACCTGAAACTCGAACTTGTCGTCGCCTGCCTGAAAGAACCCTGCATAGTCTTTTTGGCCGCCAGGCCGCACGACGATGTGCGTCACTCTCACAATGCCCGGTAGGATCTCCTTATTCTTCAGGTTGTACCACTTGCCGTCCCGCTCGATGACAGTCATCCAGGTATTGGGCCTCTCGGTCGGTAAAGCAGAAGACCCGGTAGGCACCACTACCTTACGAGCTATCGAACCAGCCAGGTCGGGCTTCATCAGTTTACGGACAAACTTCGCTGTGCCCTCATCGTACAGCTCTGCGTCCCGCAACAGCTCTAACTGTTCTCCGGGCGTTGCCCGCTTGACCCAACTCTTTAATGCTTGCTCGTACGGGCGAGAACTCCTGACAACACGTCGCCAAATGTCTATTGCGGGATCGTGACAAACCCACTTACGCCAACGCGTACCCCCTACTTCTCTGGGCCCTTGTCGGGATGTAGTTGGCCCGATGAAGCTTAAATTAGCGTTTTCCATAATGGCTTGGTGGACGATTGCAGCGGTGGGATGCCTTTCCCAGAGAACCACTTTACGCCCCCCGAGGGATGACCACTTACGTCTGGGTGGTGGCGTTTTATACCCTACGCCTTTTGGTATTAGGGGTTGCCGCCACCCGACTATCGGTAGTGCGTGGATATTCGATCCAAAATGCCGCATCTGTAACTGCATTACGTTCGTAATCATGGATGTAACGATTACGGTTGCTGACGGGTTAGGGATAAGCAAGGGCAGTCCCGCAAAACCCGCGGTTGCTTGGTAGGCGTTGTAGTCCGTGGCACGCAGGTTTAGGGATTGACTCGGCGAAATAAGATCCATGCCCTCCACGCGAGTCGGTGTGTTGTGATACGGAACGACTACTAGCGGCTCTTTCATGCGTAATCGCTTACGCGTTCCGTTAAATTTCTGGCTGACATCTCCCAGCAGTCTTCGAGCTTGGCGAGGCTCCATCAGCCCGAATAGCTGAGCGGGTCCGTCAATAAGTTGCTCGGTGCTCATTTGAGTAGGTCGCCAGTTCAGGTGCTTCAAAAACCCGACTTGAGCCCGGGATGGTTTGAGCATATTCACATGAGCCTGCTCCCACACACGACGATATCGCGTCGCAGTCACTTTTGCTGCCTGGTAGGTGCTCAGATCTTCAGCACTTAGCGGGGATCGCAGCTGCCCTGAAAGATACGTCATAGCCTCAATTTCCGTCATTTCCAGACGGTCGGCTGCCATTGCAATGACCGAACCTGTAACCTTACACTGAGAGCAATAGTGCCATTCTTCAAGGTTTCTGCTATCCTGATGTACGGCCCAAGCCTGTGCCCCGCAATACGGGCATGCGGCTGTAACCGAATATTTCGCTGTCGGCTCCAGCCCAATGTACGGAGCGATCGCTGAGTAAGTTATCAACGAATGGATGTCGAGGAGACTCACGATGCCAAACCCTTCTTCAATTTTGGACCCCGCCGCAGACACTAATAAGTCGGAACTCGCGAGTCTGTCTAGACGCTATAGTTTTCCGAGTTTTGTTAAGTCCGCTGATCTGGACGCGACAATGCATCCAACCGATCGGGTTGCTGTAACTGCTTATGCAGATCCTGTTCGTAAAAAGTTTGCTTGTCACTCGCCCGCCGCTACGTGGTTGTCTGCTGTGTATTTCCATGAAAAATCTGCTGAGTACCATCCTAAGGACCAGGAGAGGATTTGTGAACGCTTTGAGCAGCTAGCAGACTACTTCGCCATTCGCCCGGCTTACGACGCCGTGGTCAAGCAGGCCGCCGCTCTGCGAGGAGCGGACCAGCTGCCAGACAGCAGCTACGCTTATGTCTGGCACTCTGACGACGGTAACAAAGAACGGTACTATCCGATGACTTCCACCCAGGAAGTTAAAGCCGCCGCCGAATGGCTTTATGATAACCGAGATCGAATTCCATTTGCTCACCGTAATACGATCGGCAAAAAAATACTTGAGAAGGCAGCCCGATATGGTGCCGCAATCGGCAACTCACTCACGGACTTTGTTGAAAAGCAAGCAGGGCAGGGAATTCCGGATCCGCCGGAAGTTTATACGCTGCTTGAGCGACGTGCCGGTCTTGCAAAGTCACAGGAACACCGCGACGCTATCATGAAGCTCGCGTCAACGATCAAGGACACCCCGCGAAGTGCTTTGCAGCCCGCGGAGCTGGTGAAACTAGCAACCACCGTCGACATCCTTGACCATTCGATTGGCCTGCACGGAAAGTACACTGACATTCTGCCGCGACCCGAAGACGTCATTTTCAAGGTGACTTACACGAAGGCAGCTTCCGATATGTCATCGCTTTGTGCTATGCAGACTGGAAACATCTACGAAAAGGGTCAACTGTCTAAGCTGGCCCGTGAAGACGTTGAAAGCCTATTCGGCACGGACTTCGCCAATGAAGTTTGCACAGGGCTGGATGTGGATGCCGAGAAGATTGCAGCTGTCGCTTCCACGCTCCCGCGACCGGATGCTGAATTGCTAGAGCAACTACTCGGAGAAGTGGGCCAACAACCGCAGATGAACAAAGGGGCTTCCTGGGAACCCCTGAGTAACGAGACTCTGGAAAAGCTGGCAGAAATGTACAAGTAAGGTCAGGCACAGAATCGATGAAACCCATTTGCGTTGCCTCAGTTTACTCAAACGATAACGTTGAAAATCAAAAGTGGTTAGACTTGCAGCTGTGGTGGTTGGGCAAAACTACACCCAACGCCGAGCATCACGCAGTAATCATGGAGCAGACTTCGGAAGAGGGTGAAGCAAGTTTTCGAGAGAAGACTAACGTCATCATACCGGATCGTTCGCCGTACCAGGTTAATCAATGGCCTCCGAAAAGCTGCCATGCACACCTGCGAGGGCTTCACACCATCGTCGACTTCTTCAAGAAGAATATCGACGATTACGATAGCTTGCTGATCCTGGACAGCGACGCTTTTCCGGTAATGCCTAACTGGGCTTCGCGATTGAAGTACATGCTGCACAACACTTGCCATGGAAAAGACATTGCAATCCCGCTGCGGTTCGAACACATCGAAAACCGCTTACACGCTTGCGTGCTATTCTGCTTACCGCACGCCGTTGACAACCTGGACTTCCAGCACCGGAAAATGCCAGCAGGAGATATGCTAGGATTAAACGAGCACGACACTACGATAGGGGTGTACCAGACACAACTTCGCAACCGGGCATTTCCCCTCCTGAACTCGAACCAGCACAAGGTACACCCGCTAATGTGCATGGTGTATTACAATATGTTCTATCACCATGGAGCAGGCTCTCGAACTGTAAGTTACCGGGGGACCGCTAACTACTGGGACACTGTACTGGGCGGTTATGTGGGGAATACAGACCTCGCTGAGCAGCAAAGAGCATTTACTGAACAACTGTTTGAGGACTCGCCTAAGTTTATACACTACCTGCGAGGCTGGGCTCGCTAGAAGGAACACTGTGACTATTCCCCTTTTCAAGGTCTTCATGGCCGATACTGCCGCCTCTGCGGTAACAGACGTATTGAATTCAGGCTACGTGGGGCAGGGCCCTGTTGTTGATCGCTTCGAAGCGGCCCTAGCTGAATACCTGGGGAATCCTTATATCGCTACGGTCAACTCAGGCACGTCAGCTCTGCATCTGGCTGTTCACCTTATTAAAGACTTACCCGGCGATGAGATCCTGACCACGCCGCTAACCTGCACCGCCACGAACTTTCCGATCCTTGCGAACGGCTTAAAGCTTCGCTGGGTAGACGTAGACCCGGACACTTACAACTTGTGCCTACAGGACTTGCGTAGGAAACTCAGCCCAAACACTAAAGCGATTATGGTTGTGCATTGGGGCGGGATGCCTGTCGACCTAGACGAGTTGGCAGAAATCCAGGACGAGTGCGAGAAACTTTATGGCCATCGGCCACCAGTCATTGAAGACTGTGCTCACGCTCTCGGCTCTGAGTACAAAGACAAACGCATAGGCAGTCACGGAAACATCTGTGCATTCTCGTTTCAGGCAATCAAACACCTGACCACGGTTGATGGCGGTATGCTTACGCTACCCACTGACGAGCTATGCGAACGAGCAAGGCTCCTACGCTGGTTCGGGCTTGACCGCACTCGCAGTGCTGACTTCCGCTGCGAACAAAACATCAGCGAGTGGGGCTTCAAGTTCCAGATGAACGACATGTGTGCCGCTATTGGCCTGGAGAATTTAAAGCACTTGCCAGATATCGTAGAAAAGCATCGGGCTAACGCAGCGTGGCTTACAGAGCACACTCACCACCGCGGAATCCAGTTAACAGGCTTCAACCCCGCATACTGGATCTATACGATTAAAGTGAACGACAGAGACAACTTCATACCTTACGCAAAAAGCTGCGGGGTAAACGTCAGCCGAGTGCACGATCGAAACGACAAGCACACGTGTATGGAACCTTTCCGAGCTTCCCTGCCGAACCTGGATGAAGTGTGCAAATCAATGATCTGCATACCTTGCGGCTGGTGGCTGTCCAAAGACGACCTAGGCAAGATACGAGACATGCTCAACGGGTGGCAGGCATAATGCAGCTACGACCAGTACGCGAGCATGACCTAGCGGGGCTTCTTGAATTACGACAAGAAGATAACTGGCTGCACCATAACACCCATCATTGCGACCTGGAAACGCAGAAGGAATGGCTTGAGTCACTGGACTCGAATTCTCTGTCCCCTACGAATGTCTGCTTCTGTGGTTATTTCCCGCACAGCAGCCCAAAGACCTCTCTCGGTTACTTCTATTTCCAGAACATCGACTGGACCAACCGCACGGCGGATGTTTCCTGGGGCCTGCGGAAGGACTTCCGCGGAGCGGGGCTAGGTAAACAGCTCGTGGCTGCCGGGCGAGACTACGCTCGCAACTCTTTCATCCTACGGCGACTAAACGCAGAGATACTCTCACCGAATATCCCCTCCAAGGTCTGTGCCGAGGCGGCTGGCTTCGTCCACGAAGGAACAAAAAGAAAGGCTGTCGTACGCCATGGAGAGACGTACGACAGCCTCGTCTTTGGATTGCTACTGGACGATGCACTTACGGGAGTCGACGATTAAGTCGATAAATTCCTGGGTAGGCACCACCGTAGCGGGTTTCGGGCCGCATACCACGGTATGGATGATCTTGACCCAGTCGCTATCCCGTACCTTCGCATACGCAGCGAACGGATCGAGTGGCTCCTGGTAGACAAGAATTTCCAGCTCTACATCCAATGCCAGATAAAATTTGACGTTCTTGCAGAAGAACGCCCCGCCAGCCTGATCCTGACCACAGATAAAGTTGTCGGTTTGCGATGTATCGTAGATGTACGACACGCCTTCCATGAAGTCCATCTGGTTTTCAATCCACGTCGTCAAAAATCCCAGCACTTTCAGGAGCTTGCTCTCATTGAAGAGATCCAGCGGCAGCACTCTCTTGTAAGTGAGCAGCCGGCACGGCTCTGTGTAATCCATCATCCCTCCTTTTTGGAATGTGTTTGTCGGTATTGAAGCACAGCTGGCAAACGCTGCACGTAACGTTCTCCGTTACCCCGTTCTCCGGGGGACAGACGAGAGCATCTTTCACCCACTTCATTGTGGTCTGGGTCTTCTCGCGAAACACCAGGTCCACGCCGTAGCGAGGGACGTCATCATCATCTGTCATTAAATAAGCTCGGCGTACTCCCTTTAGCCGGGGCGGAGCACCTGTCTCCTTGTCGCAACTCCACCACAACACGAAGTTAGGTAGAGCTGCCAACTCCTTCAATGCAAGATACACATCAGGATCTCGCCAACTGCGGGTGTACGAGAAGAACACGACCTTCGGGTTACGCTTAGCGATCGTGACCCATTTACGGACGTATTCAGCTGAATAGAACTCGCCGCTTGCATGCACACGAACAACGCGTGCAAACACTGAACGAATCCAACCACCCATGACAGCTACAAAATCCTTCAACAATGTTTCTCGGTAGTTGCGAGCCAGGGCTTCTTTTACGCTATCCCGGCAGTAGTGCTGACGCATGGCGTAGCACAACATAAGGCAGACAGCAGAAGCACCCACGCAGATCTCTTTCAATCCGCTTGGGATGCTCCACGCATGGATCAATAGGCCGAGCTTGGTGTTGCCAGGCCTAAGTCCCATCTGCACCTCCCCGCTGTTGCTGCGGTTTTGGTGCAGGGCGGTTGTTATGGATAACAAGGTCCTCTCGCGAGAACTCTTTCATCAGTTCGTAGACGGGATCAAACGAGGAGATGCCCGCCAGGCCATCAAAGGCGTCTGTAGGCGAATCGCCCCAACTCAGGCCGCCAGTGATGTTGGCAGTCCAGTCCATGCCATCCAGCCGGATATAGCTAGTGTCACGCGTCTCTACCTCAGCGTTTTCCAGCACAGCCCGATACAGGGTTACTCGTATTTCTTCTGGGGTTGCATCGTCGCCCAGCCCGAGCGAACAGTATTCGTCTACTACCTCAAGCAGCTCCTTATCGGGAATTGCTCGGATAACGTCCTTGATCCGTTTCTTTCTTTCATCGGTAAGCTCACAACGCGGGCTTACCGCAAACATAAAATCAGCACCCATTATTCGTCCTCCTCATCTTCGTCGTAATCAAATTGCCTTATCACATCGCCGAAATCTGAGTTGCCCGACCCGTCTCCGCTGATTGTGTTAATAAACCGCAATCCGCAGGAGCTATCAAACCACTCCAGTAGCCGAGTCACCGCGGGGGTACCGTCAGGGACGTTGCCCTCGGCGTCCACTCGCTCCATGTCGTAGCCGTACCCGATTTGTTGCTCGTGTGCAGCTTCGCTGGTGCACACGTAAATCTTGTGACACCCTTCCCACGTAATGCTCACCGCACGGGATACAGCCTTCTTGACTTCCGCATGAAACGGTTCCTTAAACTTTGTTAAAACTGTCATCTTTGTTTCCTTCCTTTATTTAAGTTCTACTTCGACCTTTACGCCGTTCCGTTCTTTTATTTGGACTTCACCTGCTGGGACGAAAATCACAGCAAGAATTCCGCCCTCTGGGTTTTTAACTACAACCCGCTGCATGCCATCGAACTCCGGATCGCTATCGCCCTGAAGCTGATCCTCCAGCTCTGCCATCTCATCCGTGGTTGTCCTCTTTGGCTCATCTGGAAGCAGTTCCATCTGATCTATGATCCACTGCTTGAGGATCATGTAACCCTTGTCGCCTTCAGCGAGACAATCAGTCTCGATGACAGCGGAGTCCGGCACCCAGTGTTCCTTCCAGCTTGCCCCTGGTTTTTTCAGCGAAGCACCGCTCTCAATCCAGATCAGCCACGCTTTTTCCGTCTTTCTTTTGACAGTTACGTCAAGTCGTACTTTTTCCATTTGTTTTTCCTTACGTTACATTGAACACCAGCCGCCAATGAGCCACTTAGTGCCCAGGTCGACTGTTTTTGATTTACAATGGGACTTGGAATAGTTCTCGTCCCGTTCTCTTAGTGCAGCCACCAGCTGATCATATTTCGCTTTCAACTTAGGCAGGCTCTTCCTTAACCGCTTCATTTCTTGCCATTGCACAATCGGAAAATCTTCCGAGAAGTCTTCAGCCTGGCTGCACAACTGCTGAAGTCGCCTAAAGGCATCCTTGTAGTCTTTTCGACTCGCTACGGCCTTGTCTGCCGCTTCACCAATGAGCCGATTACGAGCCGTAGACAGTTGATCGCACAAAACTCTGCGATAACTGTAACTGTTGTCGTGCTCGTAGCCCGTGAAGAGCATAGTTTTGAGCGGGCCCAGCACTTCATCGTGAGACCATCGATTTGCCGCCTCGCTCTTGGGCTTACCCTCGAACGTGGTCTCCTTTACCGTCTGCTCCTTGCTGGCCTTAAACCGGACCGCAATGGCGTATTCCCACTTCTGGGCATTTTCTGCGACGTAATCGCGGGCTGCCTCTATATCGTCGAATGTCTGTGTAACAACCTGCAAGCTTTGGATTGTACTAAAGGTGCCGTTGTAAGCATCTGTTCCGTACTCGGCAGCACATTGGTGCTTAATTTCTCCCCATCTTTGCTGCACCTTGTCCACGGACATATCCTCTAAAGTCATCTCTTCGTAACTTGAACCCATATCATTTTTCCTTTTCTTCTGTATCTAAACCTGTGTCATAGATGACGTCATTAGGTACCCACACCCAGGCACGTATCCAAACACCAAAATCTGCCTCGGAAACATCCCAAGGCCCGGTTAGCGGATCGACATTCGTCTGCATGTCGTCCTCGTTGTGATATCTTTCACGAGCAAGCTCGTAATACACATCTGCTCGTTTGCCTTTCAGCTGCTCCCATTTCGCGAGAGCTTGCTTCATGCGGTCCTGCATTTGCAGCAGGTTGGTCATCTCGGTCGGTTGAGATGATGGGCCGAGAGTCTCGCTCAGATGCTCTGCCAAAACCTTGACAGACATTTCGCTAAACACCTCGGCCAGTCTGAGAAAATCACTGCTCATCTTTGCCTCCATATAGGTTGTCAATATCGCCAATGAACCCGTCACACGCGTTGTCGTGATCGGACGGACAACTACCTCCACAATACTCACAAAGCCGTGCGGGCACTTTGGCACCGTCAAGGCAGATCACATGTGTCGGATCTTCCTTGTTGATGTCAGCCCAGACCAGGCAACGTAGCTCGCCTTCCCAGACTTCAAACCCGGCAATCGTTCGCTGGCCTTTACCGAACTCAGCACTGTCGCAAGTGCCGCAGTTGTTGTAGCCGTCGAATTCAACTGATACGAGATTGTTATCTTCTGTGATTCCAATCTTGCGTCGGGTCTCGTACTCAGGATGCTGGTCAACCAGAATAATGCCTGCGTCTTCCACGATTGTGTGGTCAGGCTCAACTTTGATCCCGCACACCTTTTCCACGTTCTCGATGTGACGCTTTACAGTGTCTGGAGCGGGGGTGTGGCGGCCAGCGGCATAACGCCGGGCCATCCAGATCGTGTCCCGATACGCTTGCTCCAGGGCTCTTAGCTTTTTCTCAAGATGCTCGTAGCCCTTTTCATACCCGTACCTGGCGTACTCTTGAGGGCGGAGATCTTCTTCAAACGGCTTGTAATCGACGGACCACTCGAAAGCGGCTGCTTGTGCTTCGGTTTCGCGAGGGATTCTCATTGCAGGCCTCCCACACGTTCAACAGTCACA
>Ga0302135_10000213_pt1 | contig 35875 bp, 31 predicted proteins | sample CBN3_surface_MG_FD_203119 | JGI IMG/M metagenome (GOLD analysis project Ga0302135, IMG submission 203119) | Marine microbial communities from Western Arctic Ocean, Canada - CBN3_32.1 | ecosystem: Environmental > Aquatic > Marine > Oceanic | place: Canada: Western Arctic Ocean | collected...
CTGTAATTGGTGATGACGCTCTTGTAGACGGTCGCATTGGGAATCTGCACCTGATTTCCCTCGACCGTCAGGAGCACCGTGGTTCTTGTGTTGAGATTGCGCACGATGCCCTGGAAGGCGCCGATCTCGATGAAATCGCCCGAATTGAAGGGGTTGCGGATGCTGAGAAGGAGGCTGGTCAAGAAGTTCTCGGCAATGTCGCGGAAGACGAAGCCGATGGCGAGGCCGATCAGACCGGTGCCGCCCAGAACGGTGACGGCCAGTCGGGTCAGCCCGGCGAATTGCAGTACCAGGTAAAGACCGAGCAGGAGAACCGGAATGCCGATGGCGCGGGCCAGGACCTTCAGCAGCAGCGGCGTTTCGATCCAGCGGGCGAGCAGGACCCGGGCCAGACGGGTGACCAGCCGCGCGGCCAGCCAGCAGGGGATCAGGACGATCGACGCCAGCAGGAGCAGGGGCAGGACGCGCTGGCCCTGCTGAACCAGCCCGCGCGCCTCGGCCCAGGCCGGCGTCAAATCCCAGTCGACGCGTGCCTGAACCTCGATCCGGTTGACCACGGCGACCACGTCCTGGATCGTGCGCGCGACCTGACCGGCCCATTCCCGATGCGCCTCCGTCTCCGCAATCCCGTCGATGAAGACGATGCCCTCGGGCACCTCGACCCGGGGCGCGCGGATGCGCTCGCTGGCGACCAGAATGCGGGTCAGGCGGGCGGCGATGGCCTTGTCTCCCGTCTCCGGGCGGACCTGGACCGGCGGATTAGGGCTGGACGGGTTCCTCGCCGACTATCTGGGCGGTGGCCTCCGCCGGTGCGAAAACGAGCCATAGACAGGCTGCTGCCAGGGCGAACAGGGCGCCGCGGAGGCGCCGTCCGATAGTCCTCGAATTAGTCACGACCATATCACGCTCACCATAGGGGAGAGTGGCCCCAAGCCTAGCGGGCCAGGGGCTCGGAGGTAAGGTCCGGGGCCGACGGGCCTTCGGTGCGCGCGGCCACGGCTTCGCGGCGCGCGATATAGGCGGTCGAGGCGACGATGACGGCGGAGCCGGCCCAGGTCCAGGCATCGACTCCTTCGGCGAAGACGAACCAGCCGATGGCCGCCGCGAAGGGCATCTTGGCGAAGTCGAAGGGTAGGACGGCGGAGGCGTCGGCCGCCCGGAAGGCGCGGGTCAGGCAGATATGGGCGAAGGTCCCGATCGCAGCCATGGCGATGACCCAGCCCAGCGCCTCCCAGCTCGGCGTGGTCCAGACGAAGAGGGCAGGCACGAAGGAGAAGGGCGTAAGCAGGAGGGCCTGCATGGCCACGATCACAGAGACCTTCTCCAGGGCGGAAAGCTTCTTCAGGGCGATGTGCTGGCAGCCCCAGCCGACCGAGGAGAGCAGCATCATCGCCGTCGCGGCGGTGACCGCCTCGAAACCCGGGCGCACCACGATCAGGACGCCGCAGAAGCCGACCAAGGTGGCGGCCCAGCGCCGGGCGCGCACCGCCTCGCCCAGGACCAGGGCGGCGAAGACGGTGGCCCAGAGCGGCGAGGTGAAGTTGAGCGCGATGGCGTCGGCCAAGGGCATCAGCGGGATGCCGTAATACCAGAGCAGCATCGCGGCGAAGCTAAACAGGGCGCGCAGGACGAAGAGGCGAAGGTTCCGGGTCGCGCGAAATTCGGGCAAGGCGCGCCAGATCCAGGGCGCCATGAACAGGACGGCGAAGATATTGCGCAGGAAGGCGATCTGGAAAGGATGCAGTTCTTCCGCAAGGGGGCGGATCAAACTCAACATCACTGTGAAACTGAGGGCGGCGCCCATCATCCAGACGCCGCCGCGCAGGGTTGCCGGAAGGGCGTTCATGCCAGGGCCGGGAGGGCGCCGGTCAGGAGGCCGGTCCGGTTGCGACGCTGCCCTTGGTGCGCCCGATTTCCGCCGCGGCAAGGCGGGCAATTTGGGCCTCGCGGCGCGCGATATAGCCGGTCGAGGCGACGATCACGGTGGCCCCGACCCAGGTCCAGACATCCGTCGGTTCGCCGAAGACGAACCAGCCGATGAGCACGGCGATGGGCATCTTGGCGAAGTCGAAGGGCAGCACGATCGATGCATCGGCCGCCGCGAAAGCCCGGGTCAGGAAGATATGGCCCAGGGTGCCCAGGGTGCCCATTCCCGCCAGCCATATCAGGTTGTCGACCGTCGGCGTCGTCCAGAAGAAGAGCGAGGCGATGAAGGTCAACGGCAGCAGCATGATCGCATGCATGGCGACGATCACATTCACCGGCTCGGTGCGCGAGAGCATCTTGAGGACGATATGCTGGCTACCCCAGGCGGCCGAGGCGAGCAGCAGGATCAGGGCGGCGTCGCTAACTTCGACGAAGCCCGGGCGCAGCACGATCAGCACCCCGGCGAAGCCGAGAATCACCGCCGACCAGCGGCGCAGGCGTACGATCTCGTGCAGGATCAGCGCGGCGAAGACGGTGGCCCAGAGGGGGGCGGTGAAATTGATCGCGATGGCGTCCGAAAGCGGCATAAAGGGTACGCCGTAGAACCAGGCCAGGGTCGAGATGCCGCCGAACAGGGCGCGCATGCCGTAAAGTCCCTTATGCGGCACGGCGAGTCCGGTGGTCCGCAGGAAGCGAATCAGGGTTGGGGCCATCCAGATCATCGTGACGAGATAGCGGAAGAAGGCTATCTCGAACGGATGCAGGTCCTGGGCGACGAACCGAATGGTGCTCAGCATCGCGGTGAAGCAGGTGGCCGCCATGACCATCCAGATTGCGCCCTGGATGGGCGGGGACAGCCGGCGGAAGGATCGGCCGATCGAGCTCTGCCCGATCGGCGGCGGGCGCCTGATCCAACTGGTCCTCATGGCCGGTCCAGGCTGGCGGCAAGGGCGACATCGGGCCTGTCGGTGCGCAGGCGTGCCTCGCGCCGGGCGATGTAGAGCGTGCTGGCGACGATCAGGACCGCGCCGGCCACGGTCGCGATCTCGGGTACCTCGGCGAAGAGGATATAGCCCATGATCGCGGCGAAGATTAGCCGCGTGTAGTCGAAGGGCGCCACCGCCGTCGCTTCGCCCGCCTCCCAGGCATAGACGGCGAAGAGCTGGCCCATTGTGCCCAGAAGCGCAATGACGAAGAGCAGGGACAGATCGGTATCGCTTGGCATCTTCCAGACGAAGGCCGCGGGAATGGCGGAAAAAACCAGGCCGAGCGCGGCGAAGTAGAAGACCATGGTCGAGGCGCTGTCGGTCACCGAGAGTTTCTTGACCAGCACGCCGACCAGGGCGCTCAGGCAGGCGCTCGTCAACGCGACGAGGGAGGCCCATTCGAAGCCGGATCCGGGTTGCAGCACGACCAGCACGCCGCAGAAGCCGACGGCGGTCGCTGTCCAGCGCCGCCAGCGGATGCTCTCGCCCAGCAGCAGGACGGCGAAAACGATCATGAACAACGGCATGGTGAAGACCAGGGCCGTGACATCGGCAAGCGGCAGATAGGCCAAGGCGAAGAACATGCAGGACATCGAGACGATGCCCACGACCGAGCGGGCGACATGCATCCAGGGCCGCTTGGTCCGGATCATCGCGGGCCCCCGCCGGATGAAGACCGGCAGCAGGATGATCAGGGCGAAGAGACAGCGGAAGAAGACGATGACCAGGGTGTGAACGTCTTCGCCCAACTCCTTCACGATGGCACTTTGCAGGGTCATCACGAAGGCGGTCATGAGGATCCAGAGGGCGCCGCGCAGATTGCCCGGCAGGGCATCGAAGCGCCCGCGGACCGTTGCGCCGCTCATCGTCCGGCCGGGTGGCCGGGCTTAGAACGTGAAGGGGCCGGCGTGCCCTTGCCCAGGCTCGCCGGCCCTCTTCGCGATGGGTCCGTTTCGGTCACGTGTCCGGGGACGATCCGCTTACTCGGCGTAGTCGGAACCTTCCCGCTCCAACATCCGCTTCAGCGCCTCGAAATGGCGCGCGGAGTTGATCGTGAAGTTGCCGTATTGCTCGAAGGTCATCTTGATCACGTCCTCGGGGATGATGTGCAGCCCCTTGCCGCGCGATTCAGCGAGAATCTGGACCTCGCAGGCGCGCTCGAGGAAATACATGTAATCGAGCGACTCGGCGATCGTCGAAGTGGCGGTGATCGCGCCGTGATTGGCCAGGAACATCACCGATTTATCGCCGAAGACCTCGGCCATCCGGCGGCCCTCGGAGGCGTCATCGGCCAGGCCGTGGAAATCGTCGTCATAGGCGACGTCGTTCCAGAACCGGACGGAGTTCTGGTGGCACATCTCCAGGCGCCCCTCTTTCGAGCAGGCAAGGGCCGTCGAATAGGGCATGTGGGTGTGGAAGACGACATTGCCCCGCGGATGGGCCTGATGGATCGGCAGGTGGATACAGATGGCGGAGACCGGCGGCGGCAGATCGCCTTCGATCACCGTGCCATCGGCCTCGCAGATCAGGATATCGCTGGCCCGTACCTCGGACCAATGCAGGCCCTTGGGGTTGACGAAGAACTGGTTCTCCTGGCCCGGCACCTTGACGGTGAAATGGTTGTCTATGCCTTCGGTCATGCCGAGCATCGCGGAAATCTGAATGCCCGCGGCGAGGTCGACCCGCGTGCGCCAGACTTCGTCATCGTTGGGTTTCAGCTTTTCGACGGCTGCCATTGTTTCTCTCCCTTAAGATACCAGCGGTCCAACCGGTCCGTTTCGCCCCGCCGCCTTGCGGTGGTCCCAATCTCACGCATACGCAATCTTAGCGACCGGCTGCCCGTTTTCGCAATTGGCCAAACGGCGGTGCGCCGGAACTGCGATCTGTAACTTCGGCTATAGCCCTCGCCTATAACATTGTCCTGACGACGGCGCCGTCCACCGAGATGGCCTGGGCGGTCATATAGGCGGCCTGGCGCGAGCAGAGGAAGGCGCACACCGCGCCGAATTCCTCGATCGTGCCCAGGCGCTTGGCCGGCACGGTCTCGGCGAATTTGGCGACGCCCTCGGCATCGCTCAGGCTTTCGTCGTTCACCATGTATTTGGCGAATTTCTGCAGCAGGTCCGTGTCGAAGGGGCCGGGCAGCAGGCTGTTCACGGTGACGCCCTTGTCTGCGATCTCGCGCGCCAGGGTGCCGAAGGCACCCAGCAGGCCGGCCTTGAGGCTGTTGCCCAGGGGCGTGTTGGTGCTCGGCTCCTTGGCCGACATGGAACTGATATTGATGATCCGGCCCCAGCCGCGCTCCACCATGGGCGGCGCGGCGCGATAGGCCATGTCGATGGCCGAGACGAAGGTCTGTTCGAAGGCGTCTCGCCAATCCTCGTTGCTGCGTTCCACGAAGGGGCCGGCCTTGGGGCCGTAGGCGTTGGTGACGAGGATCGAGATCTCGCCCAGATGGTCCTGGGCTTCGTCCCACAGGCGCGCGCGATCCTCGGGCTTGGACACATTGGCCTGGACAAAAATGGTGTCGCCGCCGATCGCCTGGGCGGCCTTCCTGCCGTTGTCCTCGGACAGACCGTTGAGGACGACCCGCACGCCCTCCTGGGCCAGCGCCCTGGCGCAGCCGAAGCCGAGGCCCCGCGAACTGGCGAGGACGAGGGCGCCTTCGCCCTTGATGCCGAGATCCATTGTTTTCCTCCTCCCGCGTCCTAATACAGCGACGTGACGTGGCCGCCATCCATCACGATGCTCTGAGCCGTGATGTAGCCGGCTTTGCGCGAACACAGATAGGCGCAGAGCGAGCCGAATTCGTCGATCGTGCCCAGCCGCTTCATGGGGCCGTGCTGGGCGTATTGTTGGACGGCCTCTTCCTCCGAAAGATCGGGGCGTTGGATGAGGTCGCGCGACACCCGGCGCAGCAGGGCCGTGTCGAAGGGGCCGGGTAGGATATGGTTGACCGTCACCCCCTGGTCCGCGATCTCGCGCGCGAGGGTCGAAAAAGCCCCGATCACGGCCGTCTTGAGGCCATTGGCGAGGGGCGCGTTGGGGGTCGTCTCCTTGACCGAGGTCGAACTGATATTGACGATCCGGCCCCATTCGGCGGCCACCATGTCGATGGCGGCGGCGCGCGCCATATCGACGGCCGAGAGCAGGGAGAGTTCGAAGGCCGCGCGCCAGTCGTCGAGCGACATGCCGAGGAAGGGTCCGGTCGGCGGCCCGCCGGCATTGGTCACCAGGATCGAAACCTTGCCGAGCTTTTCCTTGGCCTCCGCGTAGACGCGCGCCCGATCGTCTTCCGAGGCGACGTCGCCTTTCAGGAAGATCGCCTCGCCGCCGAGCGCGGCGACCGCTTTCGCGCCGGTTTCGGCATTGCGGCCGGTGATCGCGACCTTGACGCCTTCGCCGATCAGGGCGCGGGCGCAGCCGAAGCCGAGGCCTTGGCTGCCGGCGAGGATGAGGGCGCTTTCGCCCCTGATACCGAGTTCCATATCCTGCCTCGCTTCCTTTTCGTCGTTTCGGGCTTTCCGGCCGGCCTATTCGGCCGCCGCGCGCGCGCCGGGGTCTTCGAGGTCGCCCAATTCGCGTTCCATCGCGGGGATGACCTTCTCGCCCATCATTTCCATCGAGCGCATGACCTTGGCGATTTCCAAACCGCCGAACTGCATGACACAGCTTATATGCGCGGGCCGCAAGGTGCGAATCTCGTCGATCAGCTGGGCCGCGCATTTCTCGGGATCGCCGATGATCGCGCGTTCGGCGATCTCCTCGACGCTCGGCTCGCCCTCGACCGCGACGGAATCGATGACATGGCGGTCGAAATCCATATGGCCCTGCCGGAAGCCGTGGGCGATGCGGTAGGTGTAGCGGAGGTGTTCGGCCGCGGCGAGCGCCTCCTTCCGGTCCTCGGTGACATAGACGAAGCGCTGCACGGCGAGGTCGAGGCCGGCCGGATCGACCCCCGTCGCGGTCCAATGGGCCTCGATCTGGTGCCGCGTCTCCAGCACCTCGCTGGCCGGCTTCCACTGGGCCGAGACGAAGGGCGTCCAGCCGTTGCGCGCGATGCGCTGCTGGATGGTTTTGTCCCAGGTCATGCCCGCGATGGCGATGGGCGGATGGGGTTGCTGCACGGGCCGGACGCCGAAATGGGTCGGCGGGATAGTGTAGTGCTTGCCCTTGTATTCGAGCGGCCCGTCGCCGGCCCAGGCCCGTTCCACCAGATCCAGGAACTCGTACATCATGGGCCGCGAATCCGGCAGGCTGACGCCGAATCGGTCGCATTCATGCTGCTGATAGCCGGCGCCGAAGCCGAGCACGATACGCCCGTCGGAGAGCTGGTCGGCGACCGCGATGTCCTCGAGCAGGCGCATGGGCTCGTAGAGCGGGGCGACGATGACGGCGGTGCCCAGACGGATCTTCTTCGTCTGGGGCGCGGCCCAGACCGCGGCGGTCAGGGGCGAGGTGACGAGCGAATAGTTCGAGAAGTGATGCTCGGCGAACCAGGCGATATCGAAGCCCAGTTGCTCGGCCATCCGCACCTGCTCGATGCCCTCGGCCGCCGCCTTGCGAACGGGTTTCTTGCCGTCGCGCTGGGGCTGCAGGATGAAGATGCCGAATTTCATGCGATTGCCTTCGTTTCGATATCCCGCACCGTCAGATGCCGACGATGGCGTGGCCGCCGTTGGGGCCGATCGTCTGGCCGGTGATGAAGGCGCCCTCGTCCGAGCATAGGAAGGCGACCAGGGCGGCATTCTCTTCGAGTTTAGCGAAGCGGCCCAGCGGCGTGGTCTTGGAGCGCGCCGTGAAAGACTCCAGGCCCTCCTTCTCTATCGCCATCTGGCTCCATACGCCGCCCGGGGCGATGGCATTGACGGTGATGTTGTGGGGCGCGAACTCCTTGGCCCAGGACTTGGTCAGGCCGAGAAGGGCGCTCTTCATGGCGGTGTAAGTGGCACCGTAGTGGTGGCCGGTCATCGACCACATAGAGGAGACGTTCAGGATGCGGCCGTATTTCCGCGCCTTCATGCCCGGGACCACCGCCTTGGTCAGGAAGAAATGGCCGCGGACGTGGATCCCGAACAGGCGGTCGAAAAAATCCGGCTCCACCCCCTCGATGCCCGTGCGCTCGCCGCCGACGCCGGCGTTGTTCACCAGGATGTCGATGCGGCCCAGCTCGCTCTCCGCCCGCTTCGCATGCGCTGCCATGGCTTCGATATCGGCGACGTCCTCGACGAAGACCAGGGCCTTGCGGCCGATGGCGCGGACCTTTTCGCCCGTCTCCTCCGCCCAGTCCTTGTTGACGTCGTGGACGACGATGTCGGCGCCGCGATGGGCCATCAGCACCGCATGGGCCTGGCCCATGCCGCGGCCGGAGCCGGTGATGAAGGCGACCTTGCCGGCGAGTGAGGCGGCCGGGCGCCCTTCGATCGATTCGAACATGGTTTTAGATCCCCACGATGGACTGGCCACCATTCGGTCCGATCACCTGGCCGGTGATGAAGTCGGACTCGGGCGAGCAAAGGAAGACGACGGGATAGGACATTTCCTCGACCTCGGCATAGCGCCCCAAGGGCACTTTCTTGGAGGCCTCGCGGACATAATCCATGCCGCCTTTCTCAAGTACCATCTGGGTGATCACGCCGCCCGGTGTGACCGCGTTGACGGTGATGTTCCAGGGCGCGAACTCGAGCGCCCAGGACTTGGTCAGGCCTAGGATGGCGCCTTTGGCTGCGATATAGGTGGCGCCCGTCGGGTGGCCCGTCGAGGCCCACATCGAGGAGATGTTGACGATCTTGCCCCAGCCGCGCTCCTTCATGCCCGGAATGACGGCCTGGGTCGCGAAGAAGGTGCCCTTCACATGGACGTCGTACATGCGCTGGAAGAAGGCCTCGTCGACTCCTTCGATGCCGGTGCGCTCGCCGCCGATGCCGGCGTTGTTGACCAGGATGTCGATGCCGCCGAGTTCGGCCTCGGCCTCCTTCACGGCCTCGCGCATCGCCGCCACGTCGGAGACGTCGGCATAGGAGACGAAGGCGCACCGGCCCATGGCCCGTACGTCCTCCGCCGTCTTGTCCGCTTCCTCCTTCAGGACATCGTGGACCACGATATCCGCGCCGCGCCCGGCCATGATCAGGGCATGGGAACGGCCCATGCCCCGGCCCGAGCCGGTGATCAACGCAACCTTGCCGGCAAGATCACCCATCTTGTTCCAACCCCCACGCCATCGCATTGCCTATCGCAATGCGATGTAAGTTATCGACATTCAATACAAGAATTGAACATCGCCGGCCCGGGGCGAGTCAAGCGGGGCGAGGCGATATCCCGCGTTCGCCGATCGATGATGGCCCACTCCGGCTTCGGACGGCAGGTCCGAGCGCCTTTTGCGCTTTGTCAGCTCAATAAGCCGTTGATAGATTGGGCGCTTCGGGGGCGACCCATGGGGGCGGAAACAGCCAAAAGGGCCAGGAACATATCAGTCGAGGGGCGCCGAACGTCGGCATCGGCGGAAGGGAAAACTGCGACCGCGCAACCGGGGCCGGGCGAGCTGGTCTGGCGCGGGCGGCTGCGCGCGTTGGTCGAGTCCGGGCGGTTTCAATATGCAATCATCGGGGTCATCGTCGCCAATTCGATCGTGATCGGGCTGCAGACTTCGCCCTCGATCCTGGCCAGTTACGGCGGCCTGCTCGACATTTTGGACAAGATCGCGCTCGGCATTTTTATCGTCGAGATCGGCCTCAAGATCGCGACCTACCGCATCGGTTATTTCCGGAGCGGCTGGAACCTGTTCGACTTCACGATCGTGGCGGTCGCTCTCGTGCCGGGCGGCCAGGGCCTGACTGTGCTGCGGACGATGCGAATCCTGCGGGTGCTGCGCCTGCTTTCGGCCATTCCCACCATGCGTCTGGTCGTCCAGGGACTGTTCGCGGCGATCCCATCCATGGGCTCGGTCCTGGCCCTGCTCGGCCTCGTCTTCTACATCTTTGCGGTGATGGCCACGAAACTGTTCGGTGCCCAGTTCCCTGAGTGGTTCGCCAATATCGGCGCGTCGTCCTACACCCTGTTCCAGATCATGACTCTGGAATCCTGGTCGATGGGGATCGTCCGGCCTGTCATGGAAGTCTTTCCCCACGCTTGGCTGTTCTTCGTGCCCTTCATCCTGCTCACCAGCTTCGCGGTGCTGAACCTGTTCATCGCGATCATCGTCAACTCGATGAACGAGGTCAGCGAGGAGGGCATGGAGAGGGAATTGGATGCGCTGAGCGCGCTGCGGCTGGAAGTGAGGATGCTGCGCGAGGAACTCGCGGCGGAGAACGGTCGCCCGAAGCCCGGGGCGGCTGAATAGACGCTTAGCCGGACGCCCCTGTTGAGGCCTGAAACAGGCGCTTCGTCCTGCCGATGAATCGGCAGGACGGGCGCCGCGGAGGGTTAGGCGTTTTCGAAGCCCTCGTCGTCTGGGTGGCCGTATTCGCAGAACACGCCGCCGACGAATTCCACGCCGGGGGCGAGGGGGTCGCCCGGCTCGGTCCGGGCCTCGACCGCCTCGCGGTAGGCTTCCGCGCTGTCCTTCGGCTGGTAGCCCAGATGGGCGACCTTGTGATTCGAAAAGAAGGCTTCCTTGTTGTCGGAGATGCCATAGACGACCGTGTAGCCGATGCGCTCGGCCAGCAGGCAGCGTTCGACCAGATGGACGAGATCGTTGAAGCTGAGCCAGGTCGCTAGATGGCGGCGGTTGTCGGGCTCCGGGAAGCTCGAATTGATCCGCAGCAGGGCGGATTCCATGCCGAACTTGTTGAAGTAGAGGCGGGCCAGATCCTCAACGAAGCATTTGGACAGGCCGTAGAGGGAGTCGGGCCGTCCGGGCGTGTCGGTATCGGCGCCTTCCTCGCGCCGGCAATAGCCGACGGCATGGATCGAGCTGGCATAGACGATGCGCTTGATGCCGTGGCGGCGCGCCGCCTCATAGACGTTGTAGCCGCCGATGATCGAGGAGTTCAAGACATCGGCCCAGGGCCGCTCGACCGGGGCGGCGCCGAAATGGACGATGGCGTCGCAGCCCTCGACGACCTTCATCACGGCGTCGAAATCGCCCAGATCGCACTGCATGATTTCTTCGTTGCCGGCCGCCGCGCTGATCTCCTTGCGGTCGGTCAGGCGAATCTTGGTCGCCAGCGGGGCGAGGCCCTTGCGCAGCACGGTGCCTAGATTGCCGGCGGCGCCGGTGATCAGCAGTCGTTCGAAACGTGGCATGGGTCGTCCTTCTCTTCGGAATGAAAACCGTGTCGGGGCCCACCGCCCCGGGGGCCAGGGACGACGGCGGGATAATCAAGCTGGCTGCCGAAACATCCGTAGCCGGCCCTTCGAGACGGCCCTGCGGGCCTCCTCAGGGTGAGGCATGAAATACGTTTCCTCATCCTGAGGAACTCGCGCCAGCGGGCGTCTCGAAGGATGACTGGCGCGATGCTCCTTTTTCAACAGCCCGCTGGCGCGTCTACTCGGCGGCGGCGACGACGGCGGCCGGTCGGTTGGCGCGCCACAGACGGCCGACCCCGAAGCCCTCGGCCCAGGGCACGCTGGCGAGAACGCAGGAATGCCAGACCGTGGCCTGGTTGGCGCTGACCACAGGCTTGCCCAGGCGCTCCTCGAGAATGGGAATCGCCTCCAGGGTCGCGAGATTGGTGCAGGAGATGACCAGGCCCTCGGCGTCCGGGGTGTCGGTTTCCATGCCGACCCGCACGACCTCCTCGGCCGAAACTTCGGCGATGCCTTCCTCCAGGCCCATATGGCGGACTTGGCTGACGCCGATGCCGCCTTCCTCGAGGAAGCTGCCGAGACGGACGCTGACCTCCTCGACATAGGGCGCGGCGACGGCAACCTGCTTGAGGCCTAGGGCGCGGCAGCCGGCCAGAATGCCGCCCGAGGTCGTGGTCGCGGGCGAGCCGGAGACTTCCGTGATCTGGCGCCGGATCGCCGCCTCGCCCGCCAGGCCGCGGATGAAGCTGGCGGAGGTGCAGGCGAAGCCGATGGCGGCCGGTGCGATGATCTTCAGGCTGTCGGCGCAGGGCTCCAGGGTGCCGTCATCGACCAGGCCGGACATGCTCTCGAGCCCGACATGGGCGCTGCACAGCGGCTGGCGGGTGAAATGCAGGGACACGCCGGGCGGGGCGAAGTCCCAGAACTCCCGGTCCAGCGCCCCATCGCCGGGATAGATGATGCCGATGCGCGTATCGCCCATGACAATGCCCCTTTATTCAGACCTGGCTCAGCAGGTCTTTGCGCGTAACCAGGAAATCCTCGAAGGCGGCGGCAAGGCCGTCGAACTCCGCATCGCCCATGGGCAGGGACAGGACCATCATGCCGCGCCGCGCGATGTAATGGTCGCGGGTCAGCATATCGAGATGGAACATGTCCTTAGCCGGCCCGTTGTCGGAATAGGCGTCGGCGATGGAATGGATCGGATCGCGGTTGAAATGTACGCACATCATCGAGCCCATGCCGGTGATCTGGATGGGCAGGGCGTGCTTTTCGGCGAGGCCCTGCAGCCGCGTGCGCAGCTTGTCACCGCGGGCGTTGAACTCAACCGCGACCTCGGGCGTGTAGATCTGGCTGAGCCCGGTATAGCCAGCCGCCATGGTCAGGACGTTCTGGTTGAACGTGCCGGCATGGGGATAGGAGTCGGGCTTGCGCGGATCGTAGCGGTCCATGATATCGGCCCGGCCGGCGAAGGCGCCGAAGGTCAGGCCGCCGCCGATATATTTCCCGAAGGTCGTCATGTCCGGCATGATGTTGTGGATTTCCTGCGCGCCGCCGGGGGCGAGGCGCGAGGTCATGACCTCGTCGAAGATCAGGATGATGCCGCGTTTCGCGGTCTCGTCGCGCAGCATCTGCAGGTATTCGTGGGTCGCCGGAATGCAGCCCGCGCCGCCGGCCATCGGCTCGACCACCACGCAGGCGAGGTCGTCGCCAAATTCGGCGATCTTCTGTCGCGTGCTTTCGGAATCGTTGTAATCGGCGATGACATAATCGAAGGGCGCGTTGACCGGGGTACCGCCGGGGCGGAAGGAGAGCACGCCGCCGTGATAGCCGCCTTCCATCACCATCACCTTGTTCCGGCCGGTGACGGCGCGGGCGGTGACGATGGCCATCATGTTCGATTCGGTGCCCGAATTGGTGAAGCGCACCCGCTCGACCGAGGGCCAGCGATCGACGATCATCTGGGCCAGTTTGGCCTCGGTCTCGTTATGGCCGCCCAGGACGATGCCGTTGTCCAGCGCGGTTTTCACCGCGGCGATGATCTTGGCGTTGGAATGGCCATAGAGCCCGGCCGTGTATTCGCCGACGAAATCCGTGTATTCGTGCCCATCCACGTCCCAGACATGGCAGCCTTCGCCCTTGGCGAGGGTCAGCGGGAAGGGGCTGTAGAACAGGACGGTGCGCGAATTGCCGCCGGGCAGCGCCTTGCAGGCGGCGTCATAGACCGACTTGCTCTTCGGATTGTTTGCGGTGAAGCGCTGGGCGGCCTCGTCATAGGCTGCTTCCAGGCCGTAATTCCGCTGGGCTTGGACGTTCATGGCTCCCTCCCCGATGTCGGTCCTTTATTCAGATCGGGAGACTACACCAGAACGTGTTATGAACGGCAAGCCATGCTTGGGTGGACTGTCGCGCCGCCCGACAAGGATCGCGCCGAAGCGACCGTGTCACGGTTTCGCGGAATCGCTCTTCCATCGGGAGACCGGCTGGTCGGTATCGACCCCCGCCATTTCCGCCATGAAGGCCACGATGCTGTTGATGTCGCGCCGGCCCCAGCCCTTGGCGACCATCATCTGGTAGAGCTCGACGATCTGCGCGCCCATGGGCATGGGCACGCCGACCTGACGCGCCAACTCGTTGGCCAGGCGAAAATCCTTGTAGCGCAGGTCGATGGAGAAGCTTACATGCTCTGGGTCGTCGGCGGTTAGCCGGGAAATGGCCTGTTCCAGACTCTGGCTTCCGGCATTGGCGTTGCGGCAGATTTCCATGGTGCGCTGGGCGGGAATGCCCATGGCGGCGGCGACGGCGACGCCCTCGGCGATGGCGACGCGGGTGGCCCCGGCGATGTAGTTCGTGACCAGTTTCATGGTGCTGCCCTGGCCGATCTCACCGACATGATAGACATATCGCCCCATCGGTTTGAGGATCGCCTCGATGCGAGGGAAGTCCTCCTTCGGCGCGCCGACGAGGAAAGTCGCGGCGCCCTGTTTGACCGTCTCGGGCCCGGTCGCGCCGGCGACCGGGGTGCTGACCGGGGCTTCGACATAGGTGATTCCGTGTTTCGCCGCGCGGCGCGCCATCTCCGTGCCGGTTTCGGGATCGCTGCTGGTCGTGTCGATGATCAGCAGGCCGCGCTTGGCATTGGCGATCATGCCCGCGGGGCCGTCTAGCACGGCGCGGACGGCCACCGGGTTGGGCAGGGACAGGAGGATGACGTCGCATTCGGCCGCCAGGCCGGCGACATCGGCAGCCGGTGTGGCGCCGACCGCAAGCATGGCGTCAACGCGGGAGGCATCGCTGTCGACGACGCCCAGCGCGCCGTAGGCTTTGACCAGATGCACCGCCAATTCGCGGCCCACGGAGCCGAAACCGATGAGGCCGACTTTTTCCTTCGTCATTCTTTCCCCCCTCGAGATTTGAGATGCCTTCGCAGGCGCCAACCTCCGCGACGGTTGGGGGGAAATCAAGGACATGGCCGTGACCGATGGGTGCGCCTCGGCTGTCAGGAGGTATCGGCTCGTCCGCCGCGCGGCTCTAGCGTTTTTCGTCCCAGCGCGATTCGGGCCGGTCGATATCGACGCCGGCCATCTCGGCCACGAAAGCGATGATGCTGTTGATGTCGCGTTTGCCCCAGCCCTTGGCGAGCACCATCTGGTAGAGTTCGACGATGGGGCCGCCCAAGGGCATGGGCACGCCGAGGCTGCGTCCCAACTCGTTGGCCAGACGGAAATCCTTGTAGCGCAGGTCGATCGCGAAGCCGACGCCGTTGGGGTTGTCGCCGGTCAGCCGGGCGACGGCCTCGTCCAAGGTCTGGCTGGCGGCGGCGGCCTTGCCGCAGACTTCCATCGTGCGCTCGGCCGGGATGCCCATGGCGGCGGCCAGGGCGATGCCCTCGGCCAAGGCGATGCGGGTCGCCCCGGCGACATAGTTCGTGACCAGCTTCATGGCGCTGCCTCGTCCGACCGGGCCGATATGGAAGATATGGCGTGCCATGGGGGCGAGCAGCGCTTCGGCGCGGGCGAAGTCCTCCTCCTCCGCCCCGACGATGAAGGTGCCGTTGCCCTGGCGCACGGTTTCCGACCCGGTCACGCCGGGGCACGGGGTGCTGATCGGCGCCTCGACATAAGCGACGCCGCGCTCCGCCGCGCGGCGCGCCATCTCTGTGCCGGTCGCCGGATCGCTGCTGGTCGTGTCGACGATCAGCAGGCCGGGTTTGGCATTGGCGGTCACCCCCGCAGGCCCGTCGAGCACGGCGCGCACGGCGGCCGGATTGGGCAGGGACAGGAGAATGGCGTTACATTCGGCCGCCAGGGTGGCGACATCCGCGACCGGCGTGGCGCCGACCGCGCGCATCGCTTCCGCGCAGGACGGATTGTTGTCGACGGCGCCCAGTGCGCCATGGGCCTTGACCAGGTGGACCGCCAGCTCCCGGCCCACGGTGCCGAAGCCGATCAGGCCGATTTTCTCCGTCGTCATGTTTCCCCCCTCAGGAAGGATGTAGCCTTCGCCGTCGATTGACAGGCGAAGCGCGCGGTCGCTACCGTTCTTGGCGTTGAGGGAGAAATCAAGGACATAGCTTATGAGCGACGGACGCTTCGACGGTCAGGTGGCCGTTGTGACCGGCGGTGCGCAGGGTATCGGCTTGGCTATCTCGCGGCTGCTGGCGGAACGGGGGGCAACCGTCTGCATCCTCGATCTGGACGAGGAATTGGCGGGCAAAACGGCCAAGGGGCTGGGCGACGTGGGGCCGGAAGGCCGAGCCTATTTCGGCGACGTGACCGACGAGCCCGGCCTGATCGCGGCGCGCGACAGGATTCTGAGCGATTTCGGCCATGTCGAAGTGCTGGTCAATAATGCCGGGGTCTATCCCCATGCGACGATCCGCGAACTGACGGTCGAAACCTGGAACACGATGTTCGACGTCAACGCCAAGGGCGTGCTGCTGACGACCCGGACCTTCATGGATCCGATGATCGAAAAGAAATACGGCCGCATCGTCAGCGTGGTCACCAACGACGCCTATATAGCCAAGCCGACGACGCCGGCCTATGCCGCCTCGAAGGCGGCGGTGCTGAGCCTGATCAGGACCTTCGCACTGGAACTGGCCCCCCATCAGGTGCTGTGCAACGGGGTCAGCCCGGGCGCGGTGGCGACCGAGAAGACCAAGACCCAGAAATGGTTGGTCGAGAAGGTGCCGCTGATTCCCTTGCGCCGTGCGGCGACGCCCGAGGACATGGCGGAATACGTCGCCTTCCTGTCGTCCAACCGCAACCGCTTCATGACCGGTGAGACGATCGTCACCAATGGTGGCTGGTCGATGTTCTAGGGACGGGCGGGGGCGGTGCTGATCATCCTTCGAGACGCGCGCTCTGCGCGCTCCTCAGGATGAGGAGGGAGAGGACGTAACCTTTGCCTTAGAGCCCTCACCCTGAGGAGGCTGCGACGCAGCCGTCTCAAAGGGCGAGGGGGCGTGGACAAGAATTTCGTTCGAGGATAGCAAGAGGGAGACGGCCATGGCCGAGACGGATGAGTTCAAGGGACAAGTCGCCGCGGTCACCGGCGGCGCGGTCGGGATCGGCTTCGCGATCTGCAAGCTGTTGGCCCAGCGCGGTGCGCAGGTCTGCATTCTCGACCTCGACGAGGGCAAAGCCGTCGAGGCGGCCAAGAAGCTCGGCGAATGGGGCCTCGAAGGCCGCGCCTATAAGGTCGATGTGACGAAGGAAAACACGATCCAGGCCGCGCGCGACGCGATTCTGAAAGATTTTGGCCATGTCGAGGTGCTGGTCAACAACGCCGGCATCTATCCCCAGGCCAGCCTGCGCGAGATCACCATCGAGGGCTGGGACCAGATGTTCGACGTCAACGCCAAGAGCGTGCTACTGACGACGCGGACCTTCATGGACCCGATGATCGAGAAGAAATACGGCCGCATCGTCACCATCGGCACGATCGACGCCTACAACCCCAAGCCGACGACTCCGCATTATGCTGCGTCCAAGGCGGCGGTGCTGAGTCTGATCAAGACCTTCGCGGCGGAACTCGCGCCCCATCAGGTGCTATGCAACGGCGTCAGCCCCGGCGCGGTGGCGACCGAGCGGGCCAAGGCCTCCGACTGGCTGCCCAAGCGCCTGCCGCTGATCCCGCTGGGCCGCGCGGCGGAGCCGGAGGACATGGCCGAATACGTCGTCTTCTTGGCCTCCAACCGCAACCGCTTCATGACCGGCGAGACGGTTATCGCGAGCGGCGGCTTCACGATGATCTGACGGCGCGGCCCATAGGGCCGTGCCATTTCATCCTTCGAGACGCGCGCGGCGCGCGCTCCTCAGGATGAGGAGAGAGTGTTTGCTATAGGACCCTCACTCTGAGGAGGCCCATAGGGCCGTCTCGAAGGGCGAGGGTCCGCACGGGAGGAAGCGATGGCCAACGCGGAATTCGATAGGCGGGTGGCGGTGGTCACCGGGGGGGCGAGTGGGATCGGCTTCGCCATCTCCAAGCTTCTGACGGAGCGCGGGGCGACGGTCTCGATCTGGGATCTCGACGATAAGGTCGCGGGCGAGGCTGCGGGTCGGCTCGAGCGCGCCGGCCATGAAGCGGTGGACGTGACCGACGAGGCCGCCATCCGCGCGGCGCGCGATCGCGTTCTGGCCGAGCACGGGCGCTGCGATATCCTGATCAACAACGCGGGCATCTATCCCCACGCCACCCTGCACGAGATCACAGTCGAGGCCTGGGACCGCATGTTCGACGTGGATTCGAAAAGTGTCTTCCTGGCGACCCGCGCCTTCATGGATCCGATGATCGCGCAGCGCTACGGCCGCGTCGTCACGATCGTTTCTGAGGACGCCTATATGGCGAAACCCTCGATCGCCCATTACGCGGCGGCCAAGGCGTCGCTGCTCAGCCTGATCAAAACCTTCGCCCTGGAACTCGCACCCCATCAGGTGCTGTGCAACGGCCTCGCGCCGGGGCCGGTGGCGACCGAGCGGGCCAAGGGTCAGGCCTGGCTGGCCGAGCGCATTCCCAAGATCCCGGTCCTGCGCGCGGCCGAGCCCGAGGATATGGCGGAATATGCCGTCTTCCTGGCCTCCGACCGAAACCGTTTCATGACCGGCGAGACGATCATCGCCAATGGCGGCTATATCATGATGTGAGACACCGTTTTTGCCGCCCTCGCGCTGAGCTTGTCGAAGCGCGGGGGGCAGGCACAGTGCCCGCATCGCCCTTCGGCAGGTTCAGGACGAGGATATGAGACATGGAGCGATTGACGGCATGAGCGAGAAGGAATTCGACGGCCAGGTGGCCGTGGTCACGGGGGCGGCGGGCGGCATCGGCTTCGCCATCGCCAAGCTGTTCGCCGAGCGCGGGGCGACCGCCTCGGTCTGGGATGTCGATAGCGACGCGGCGGCCGCCGCGGCCAAGCGGCTGAAGGACATGGGTCTCAAGGCTCATAGTGCGGGTCTGGACGTCACCGACGAGGAGCAGATCTTCGCGGCGCGCGACGCGACCCTGGCGGACTGCGGCCAGATCGACATTCTGGTGAACAATGCCGGGCTCTATCCTGAAGGCACGATCCAGGACATGACGCGCGAGGCCTGGGACCGGGTCTTCGCCGTCAATGTCACGGGCCCCTTCTTCCTGATGCGAGCCCTGATGGAGCATATGAAGGCGCGCAAATATGGGCGGATGGTCAATATCGTCACGATCGACGCCTATATGGCCAAGCAGACAAAGCCGCATTACGCGGCGTCCAAGGCGGCCCTGCTCAGCGTGATGAAGACCTATGCCATCGAGCTGGCGCCCCATGGCATCCTGGTCAACGGGGTCAGCCCGGGCGCGGTGGCGACCGAGCGGGCCAAGCAGTCCGACTGGCTGGAGTCGTATAGCAAGAAGACGCCGGTGGGCTATACCGCCGAGCCGGAGCAGATGGCCGAATACATCCTGTTCCTGGCCTCCAAGCGGAACATGTTCATGGCCGGCGAATGCATCATCGCCTCCGGCGGGTTCTACGTGGCCTCGGCCTAGCCTGTCGGTCGCGGCGGCGGGCGTGCAAGCCCACCTCACCCGGCCCCCCAGGGGAGAAAATGGGGCGGCTGCGCGTGTTCCCCTTTCCGCCCCTGGGAGGCGGAAAGGGCCGGGGTGAGGTGGGGGTGTGGCACTTTGCTGCCATGGGTGCCGCGGATGCGCCCCGCCGGGTAGAATGATCCAGGGAGAAACAAGATGACGGGGACGGACATGGATACGAGCTTGCTCGCGGGCGTGCAGACCTTCATGGGCATGCCGTTTTCGCGCGATCTGTCGAAGGCCAAAGCGGCCGTCCTGGGCATTCCCTTCGATTGCGGGCTGCATGCCGTGCGGCTGGGCGCGCGCACCGGGCCGGCGGCGCTGCGCACCGGCTCGACCCTGGTGCGGCCCTATCAGCCGCCGCTCTACGATTTCAACGTGATCGACGAATTGGGCGCGGTCGATTGCGGCAATGTCGATGTCGTTCTGGGCGACACGGCCGAGAGCTTCCGCCGGATCGAAGAGGCGGTCTGGGGAATCGTTGAGAGCGACACCATCCCGGTCACCTTCGGGGGCGACGGCGCGGTGACCCTGCCGCAGCTTCGCGCCCTCAAGCGCAAATATCCGGATCTGGCCGTCCTCCATTTCGACGCCCATACTGATACCTATCAGGACAGCCTGGCCCCGGCGCCGGGCGCGAATATGCCTGAATATGACCCGTCCACGACCTTCTCGCGGGCGGCCGACGAAGGGGTGATCGACGCCGCGGCCTCGATGCATGTCGGGCCGCGCGGCACGGTCAGCCAGGGCGGCGTGTTCGATTTCACTCGCTCCAAGGGCTACGGCCTGATCTCCGGCGAAGACATGGCGGCGCTGGGCATCGCCGGGACCCTGGAACGGATTCACGAGCGCATGGCCGGGCGGCCGGTCTATCTGTGCTGGGACATGGACGTCTTCGATCCGTCCTGCGCGCCGGGGGTCTTCACCCCGACCTGGGGTGGTCTGACCGCGCGCGAGGGGCTGGACTATCTGCACGGGCTGCGCGGGCTCGATTTTGTCGCCTTCGACGTGAACACCCTGTCGCCGCTGCACGATGTCGGCGGGATGAGCGCCTTTCTCGCCGCCACGGTGGCCGCCGAATGCTTGTTCCTTGCGGCCGACCGGTTGCGGCGAGCGACGGGGCCCTGACGGGAGGCGTCGTCAGTCGGCGTCGCCCCGCCTGTTCCGCCAGGTAAGCCAAATCCGCTTGAAGAGCGGCAGGGATAGAGCGGACAGCATGAAGCCGACCGTCGGCACGATGGCATTGTGCCAGGGCCGGACGGTGTCGATCGCATTCATGTAGAGGGCGAGGGTGAGGTAGGTGAACAGGGCGATCAGCGCCTTGCGCGCCCAGCTCGTCTCCCAGGCTTTGTCCTTCTCGACCCGCCTGTTCCGCGCTTCGATTGCGAGAATCCGTTGCTCGATATCCATCGGTCCGCCTCCCGTATCCGCTTAGATCGGCGGGCGCCAGGCGGGCCAGCCGATGCGCGGTTCGAGGGCCTTGCCGATGCGCAGCGCGGTCAGGTCGTCATGGCGGCGGCCGACGATCTGGATCGCCGTCGGCAGACCGGCCGCCGTCCGGCCGCTCGGCACCGAGAGCGCCGGGCATTGTGGAATCTGATTGAAATGGGCGGTCATCTCGATGCCACGATAGCGCCCCTTCTCGTCGATATAGTCGAAATCCGAATCGTCCATCGACGCGTCCGGCGCGGGGATGGGCATGGTCGGGCAGAGGAAGGCGTCGTAGCGCTCGAAGACCGGGCGGAAGATCGCCCAATGCTCGCTGCGCATCAGCTCCGTCGATTTCACCGTCAGCCCGTCCTTGGTCAGGGCCTTGCGGATCAGCGCGACCAGGCCCGGATCCATCCGGTCGGCCCATTCGTCGAGCTTGTCGCCCAGCATGACGGCGTAATAAATCCCGCCCTGGCACCAGCGCGGATCGAGCCGGGTCGGCAGGCCTGAAATCGCAACCTCCTCGACCCGGGCGCCGGCGTTGCGAAGGGCGTCGAGCGCGATCATGAAATTGGCCGCGACCTCGTCGTCGATCGTCTGGTAGCCCAGATCCAGGCTCCAGCCGAGGGACAGGCCGCGGACATCGCCGTCGATCGGAATGGCGAGGTCGAGCGGCTCGGGCAAAGTCTGGATATCGGCCTCATGGGGGCCGTTGGTGACGTCGAGGAAGAGGGCCGCATCGTCCACCGTCCGCGCGATCGGGCCAAAATGCCAGGATTGGTCGAACAGACTGGGCATGATCTCGAAGGGGATGCGCCCGAAGCTGGGCTTGTGGCCGACGATGCCGCACCAGGCCGCCGGGCCGCGCACGGAACCGCCCGAATCGGACCCTTCCGCGATGGGAACGCAGCCCGCCGCCACGGCCGCGCCCGATCCGCCGGAGGAGCCGGAGGGCGTCTTGGTGAGGTCCCAGGGGTTGCGCGTGACGCCGAAAAGCGGGCTGTCGGTGAACCAGGAGAAGGCGTATTCGGGCGTCGTCGTCTTGCCCAGCAGGATCGCCCCGGCATCGATCTGGCGGGACACCACGACCGCGTCCTCGTCAGGCACCCAATGTTCGTGGATGCGCGAGCCGCGGGTCGTGACCTTGCCCTTGGTCAGGGTCATGTCCTTGACCGCGATGGGCAGGCCGTGCATGGGGCCGAGATCGTCGCCGCGCATCACCGCCGCCTCGGCCGCCTTGGCCTTGTCGCGCGCCTCTTCGGGATAGAGGGCGCAGAAGGCATTGAGCTTGGGATCGACCTGCGCGACCCGTTGCAGCGCGTTGTCGATCAGCTCGACCGGCGACAGCTCGCGGCGCCGGATCAGTTCGGCCAGCGCGGTCGCCGGCGTGTAGCAGAGATCGAGATCGACCATTGCGCGTCCCTCCTCGGACGTCAGGCGCCGACGGCGGCGCGCAAGGCGTCGGCCATCGCCCAGGCCTCGCCTGGGCGCAGATTATCCCATGGCCGGCCCAGCAGGTCGCGCAGGCTTCGCGCGGTCGCGTCGCTGAAGACGACCGCGCCGTCGCGCTCGACCGCGGCGATGCCGTCATAGGGCAGGGAGGATTCGTTCGAGGCGATGGCCTGGGCTTCGGTCCAGCCTTCTGCGAGATCGAGGGCGAGGTCGGCGCGCGACAGGCGGATGGGGTAGCCGCCGATGCGCCCCTCCGGTCCCGGCACATGCGTCGCGGTTGGGGTTTCGCCCAGGGCCGCCTTCAGAACCACCATCGCCGCGCTGACGGTCAGGGCGTTGAAATCCAGATCGTAGGGAATGGGGTAGGGGGCGAAGAGGGCGGCGGGATCCGGCGGGGCGATGACCCTGCCGCCGATGCGGGCCTCGATCAGATAGGGCGGATAGTCGGGCGCGGGCGCGCCCTCCAGCGCACACTCTGGCGGTGGCTCGGCATAGAAATGGTATTCCAGGGCGTGCTGGGCGACGAGGCGGACCTCGATGGCCTCGGGCCGCACCCCCTGGCGCTCGGCCAGGACGAAACGGGCTTTGGGGATCGCCTCGATGACATTGCCCATGCCGCAGAGCGGGCCGGGGCCCGTCCGGGTCAGCACCGCGTTGACGACATCGGGATAGGACAGGTTGAACCAGGGCGATCTGAGGCCCGATTCGACCCAGCGCTCCCGGAAGGCGAGCAGCGGCGCCAGATGGCAGGCCATGAAGGCGGCGAAGGGCGCCGCGCGGGCCGTCTCGCCCGCCGGGCCCTGCAGCCGGTCCACCGCCCACCAAGGCAGCAGGCTGGGCGCGGCGACGGTGACGTCCGGCGCGATATCGGCCAGGGCGCGCCCCGCGCCTTTCTCGGTCAGGTCGAAGGGCGCGAAGCGAATCGCAGGGAAGCGCCCCTCGACCCCCGCGCCGATCCGGGCATTGGCGATCTTGCGCGCCGCGTAATAGCCAGAGCGACCGGCAACGACGATCTCGTCGAATTCCTCCGCCCTTGCGGCGGCTTCGAGCAGCATGCCGTTGAGCACGCCCAGGGAGACCAGAAGGAGGCGGGCCATTGTCGTGAACTCCCTTGCCGTTCGGCGGTCGTCTTTCGCGGTGTCCGGAGCCATCCTAGAAAGCTCTGCCTCCGCAGCCAAAGCATGGAATCTTAGCCCGGCATAAAAGGCCCTAATTCAGACAGTGAAATTTAGGACCAATATGGATAATTGGTTCTAATTTGATCCTTTACAGATGCTATAATGCTCCATTATATGGGAGAAACTAGGATATACATAGAAACCAATATGGATAATTGGTTCTAAATGGAGACGCAACAAGCCTTGAGCGATCTGCGCTCCTTGCTCCGCGAGGGCGGCTTCGCGCCGCGCGCCAAGCTGCCGCCGGAACGCGAACTCGCGCGCAGGCTGGGGGTCGGACGCGGCACCCTGCGCAAGCTTCTGGCGGTGCTTGAGGCGGAAGGGCGCATCACCCGCCATGTCGGCCAGGGCACTTTCGTCGACGGCCCGCCGGAGATTGCACCCGTCGCCGGACTCGCCGCCGAGGATGCCAGCCCCGCCGAGGTGCTGGAGGCGCGCGCGGTGATCGACCCGGCCATCGCCAGCCTCGCGGCCCTGCGCGCGACGCCTGAACAGATTGCCCGCATGCGCCACTGCATCGAGAAGAGCGTCTCGGAAGAGGGCTGGCCCAACTGGGACCGCTGGATGGGCACCCTGTTCCGCACCATCGCCGAGGCCGCCGGTAACGGCTTGCTGCAGAGTTTCATGGGCCATGTCGACGACCGCCGCTCGAACGACGAATGGGCCGAACTGCGCGCCCGGGCACTCACGCCGGACTGGCAGCGCACCCTATCGGCGCAGCACCGCGGCATCGTCGATGCCATCGCGGCGCGCGACGCGGCGCGGGCGGCGGAGCTGACCCGCGAGCATCATCTGGCCGTCCGCTCGCGCTATTTCGGCGTGGCGGGCGAGATCGGGATTCCGGTCGGATAGACACGAGCTTAGGCAGGCCGCCCAGACGGCGGTCAGGGGAGAGGGAGAGAGGATGTATTACCTGGGCGTCGATACCGGCGGCACCTTTACCGACTTCGTGGCGTTGAACGCCGAGTCGGGCGAGATCACGACCTTCAAGGTGCCCTCGGTGCCGGAGGACCCGGCGCGCGCCGTGCTGGTCGGGGTCGAACGATTGCGCGACCGTCACGGGGTGGAACCCTCGGAGATCGGCCGCTTCATCTTCGGCACGACGGTGGCGACCAATTCCGTGCTCGAACTGAAGGGCGCGAAGACCGCGCTCGTCGCCACGAAAGGCACGCGCGACGTGATCGAGATCCAGCGCCTCTGGCGCAGCCATCTCTTCGATCTCTATATCCAAAAGCCGCCGCCGCTGGTGCCCCGGCGCTGGCGCTTCGAGGCGGATGAGCGGATCGGCTCCCAGGGCGAGGTCGTCACGCCGCTGACCGACGAGGAAGCCGAACGCGTCGCGCGTCTGGTCGTGGACGGCGATTTCGAGGCGGTGGCGATCTGCGGCCTCTTCTCCTTCCTGAATTCCTCACATGAGGAGACGCTGCGCGACGCTATCCTGGCGGCCAAACCCGACGCGCTGGTCTCCATCTCCTCGGCGGTCTCGCCCGAGTTCCGCGAGTTCGAGCGGGCGACGACCACGGTCATGAACGCCTATGTCATGCCCAGGATCGACCGCCTGGCGAACCGGCTAGAAACCCTGCTGGGCGAGATCGGCTGCGCCAGCCAACTGCGCATCATTCAGTCGAACGGCGGCTTGATGAATGTCGCGACCACCCGCAGCCATCCGGTGCGCACCCTGCTCTCCGGTCCGGCCGGCGGGGTGGTGGGCGCGGTCGGCGTCGCCAAGGCGGCGGGTTTCGACGACATCATCGCCATGGATATGGGCGGCACCAGCCTGGATATCTGCCTGGCGCGGGGTGGCGAGGTCACCCTCTCGACCGAGGGCCAGGTCGGCGCCTATCCGGTCCAGGTGCCCCAGGTCAACGTGCACACCATCGGCGCCGGCGGCGGCAGCCTGGCGCGCGTCATCCGCGGGGCGCTCAAGGTAGGGCCGGAAAGCGCGGGCGCGATCCCCGGCCCGGTTTGCTACGGCAAGGGCGGGACGGAGCCGACCAGCACGGATGCGGCCGTCACCTTGGGCTATATCGATCCCGGCTATTTCGTCGGCGGCGAGATGAGCCTGGATGTCGCGGGCGCCAAGCGCGCGGTCGAGACCCATGTAGGCGAGCCCCTGGGCATGGACGCGGCCGAGGCTGCCCTGGCCATCGTCCGGGTCCAGGTCGCCAATATGGTGACGGGCATCCGCTCCGTCTCGGTCGAAAAGGGCTGGGACCCGCGCGAGTTCGCGCTGCTGCCTTTCGGCGGGGCGGGGTCGCTCTATGCCGGGCTGATCGCCGAGGATCTGGGCATCACCGATATCTTCGTGCCGATCCAGCCGGGCGTGCTCTCGGCCCTCGGCATGCTGTTGACCGATATCAAATACACCGATGTCGTGACCCGGCTGATGGACACCGACACGGCCTCGGCGGAGGCCTTCGAGGAGATCTATGCCGGGCTGGAAGCGAAGCTGCAGGTCGAATTGAGCGGCGAGGGCATGGATGCCGGCGCAATCCGCTTCGACCGGACCTGCGACATGCGCTATCGCGGCCAGGCTTACGAGATCAACGTGCCGCTGCCGGATACTTCGCCGGAAAAATTGGTCGACGCGATGGCCGATGCCTTCCATGCCATGCATCGCAGCATGTACGGCCAGGCGGCCGAGGGCGATCCGGTCGAATTCGTCAATTACCGGGTGACCGGCGTGGGCGTGATCAAGAAGCCGGACTTGAAACCGCTGGGCGATATGGCGGCGGGCGAGTCGGCCGAGAAGGGGACGCGCCAGGCCTATTTCCCGGGCATCGGCTGGGCCGAGACGCCGCGCTACGAGCGCTCGGCCCTGCGCCCGGGCGCGAAGATCGAAGGCCCGGCCCTGGTTGAGGAAGCGGGTGCCACCGTCGTCCTCTTCCCTGGCCATGCCCTGACGGTGGACGGTTTCGGCAATATGGCGATCAAGGTGCAAGGGCGCCGCAGCGAGAGGAGCGCGCAATGACCACGAAGACCAAAGTGGATCCGGTCTCGATCGAGGTGGTGGGCAACTACCTCGTCTCCGCGGTGCGCGAGATGAACTCGACCCTGCGGCGGACGGCCTATTCGACGATCTTGCGCGAAAGCATGGATTCCTCGACGGCCCTGTTCGATCCCCAGGGCCAGATGATCGGCCAGGCCGATCACGTGCCCTCGCATCAGGGCAGCCTGGCCAAGGCGGCGCGGATGGTGGCGGAGGATATTCCGCTCGATCCCGAGGATATCGTCATCCTCAACCACCCCTATGAGGGCGGCACCCATCACCCGGATATCATGATCTTCAAGCCGGTCTTCCATGACGGGCATCTGGTCGCGATCTCCGCCGCCCTGGGCCATCATATCGACGTGGGCGGCCGTTCGCCTGGCTCGATATCCTCCGACGCGCGCGACGTCTTCGAGGAGGGGCTGATGATCCCGCCCATGAAGCTCTATCGGAAGGGCGTGGTGGTGCCCGAGATCCTGCGCATGATCGAGGCCAATATTCGCGTGCCGGAGAAGACCCTGGGCGATATCCGGGCCGAGATCAGCGCCGTGACGATCGGCGAGCGGCGCTATCTCGAACTGGTCGAACGCTACGGCCGCGAGGAACTGGCCGAGATCGTCGCCGGAGTGCTCGACTATTCCGAGGACTTGATGCGTGAGGATTTGGCCAAGCTGCCCAACGGCAGCTATTCGGCCGAGGGCTTCCTGGATTCCGATGGCATCGACGACCGCCCGGTGCGTATCTTCGTCACCGTCACCCTGAAAGACGGCGATGTCGTCGTCGATTTCGAAGGCACCGATCCCCAGGTGAAGGGGCCGTTCAACTGCTCCGACAGTTCGGTCTATTCGGCGGTGTATGCCGGCATCCGCTACATGACTAATCCGATCATCCGGCAGAACGAGGGCTGTTTCCGGCCGATCGAGATCGTCCGGCCCGAGGGCACGGTGGTGAAGCCGCGCAAGCCGGCACCGATCAGCGGCCGCTTCACTACCCTGGAGCGGATTGCCGACACCATCGTCCTGGCCCTCAACCAGGCGCGGGGCGACGACCAGGTGGGCAGTAGTCTGGCCTGCGTCTGCTCCTTTGCGGCTAACGGCACCTATCCGAATTCCGAACGGCGCTTCGTCTGTTTCGAGATTTTCGGCGGCGGCTGGGGCGGCACCATGCGGGGCGACGGGCTCGACGCCTCCTTCGGCCTGATGGCGAATTCCTACGACACGCCGATCGAGGCGGTCGAACTGGAATATCCCCTGCGGGTCGAGAGCTACAACATGATCACCGACAGCGGCGGGCCGGGCAGCAACCGCGGCGGTCTGGGTTTCTACCGCCACACCCGCTACCTGCATGGCGAGGGCTATTACACCAACCGCTCGGAAACCTCAAAATTCCCGCCCAAGGGGGTGCTGGGCGGCAAGCCCGGCGCGCCGTCGAAGCAGCGTCTGGTGCGGGCGACGGGCAAGACCGACGAGTTGCCGTCGAAGATCACCAATCTCTCGATCTATGGCGGCGATCTGATTTGGATGGCCCAGCCGGGCGGCGGCGGTTACGGCAACCCCCTGGACCGGGAACCTGCGCGGGTGCTCGACGACCTGCTCGACGAAAAGATCAGCCCGGAGGCCGCGCGCGATATTTACGGCGTGGTGGTTGAGGGTGGCGCGGTCGATGCGGCGGCAACGGAGGCCCGGCGGGCGGAACTGCGGACGGCGGCTTAGGAACGCTCCACGCTGGACCTTCCTTCCGCCCCTGCCACCACTGTCGTCCCGGGACTTGTTCCCGGGACGACAGTGGTGGCGAGACCTGGCGATGCCCCTTGGGGGTTCGCGAACTGGGTCGTTGCAGGAATGGAGCACCGCCTCGCGACGTCTCAGGATCGGCGCGCGCTTCGTCCGAACGGCCAGGGCGGATGGGTCCCGGGAACAAGTCCCGGGACGACATTCGTTTTGGGGCTTAAGTTAGTTCTCTGTGGGGCGAGATTGCCGGAAATCGTGGCGCCGCCTAGTACAGCCAGCCCCCCGTATCCTCCAGGGTCCAGACCTCGGTTTCCTTGCCTTCCATGGCGCGGGTGATGCGGACGCGGCCGTTGAGGACGCGCGTGACGATTTCGGGGAAGGCGAAGAAGGCGCGGCGGATCGTCTCGGGTGCGTCCGGGTCGAAGGGCTTATAGGTCTTCATTGTGATCGCTGCTCGGTTGTTGCCGATCCGCTCCAGGCTCGCTTCGTCTTCGCGCGCCTCCAGGGTGCGGTGGAGCAAGGATGCGATGGCATGCACGTCGCCGCCCTCGATCCCCGTCCATCCGGCCATCAGCTGGGCATACTGCGTGGCGACGACGCGCATGGTTTGGTCGATCATGTAGGCGCCCGGCTTGGCGCCGAAGACGTTGATCAGGGCTTCCGAGCCGGCGCGGACATAGGCACCGGCGTATTTCCGCCTGGCGCGCAGCAGGCGCGCCTCGGGCCAGATTTCGGGATCGAGCTTGGGGGCCTTGTCGGGATCGAATTCCGGCGTCGTCTCAGCATGTTCGAAACGCACGGCATTGGCCGCGCTGACCGGCTGGTCGTATTCGATGAAATAGCCCTCGTCGTAGGGATGGCCGTCCTGGAAGCATTTGGTGACGACATAGCCCAGGTTCGGGCAGTTCATGTATTTGGCGTTGTTGGCATGCCAGGCGGCGAAGACCGCGCGCTGGACCTGGGCCGGGATCGCCATGGCGCCCATGCCTGCATAGAAGACATTGGGCGGGGTATAGCGGATCCAGGCCTTCTTGGGCGATTCCTCCATGTATTCGAGGGCGAGGCCGCCGATCTTGTTGGAGAGATAGTGGTATTTGGCCGCGGCCACGGCCGGGGTGTCGCCGTCGATGCCCAGCTTTTCGAGCCCCGCGAGGTAATGGGTCTCCTGATGGCCACCCAGGACCGTCAGCTTGAAATCGGCCAGGGCCTGCACGCCCTTCTCGCGCATCACGATCATCTGCAACCCGCCCATCTGCTTGGACCAGACATCCCAGGCATAGGCGACGTCCTTGCGCAGATCCTCGATCTTCCCATCCTTGCGCGCGCTCATCCGATTTCTCTCCCTCGATTGCGGTGTGGCGGGCATCTTGCCCTGGAAACCTGCCCTGTCCAACGGGTTCGGCGGGAATTTGCCGCATGGCGCCATTCCGCATTGCAATGCGCTTCAATTGGGTTTAATTCCCGCAACCGCGCACTGGACGCGCGGGCATGCGCGATTGGAGAGCGCAGATGAGCGACCGCCACCCTCTTTCACCGCTTCTGGCGCCGGACTCGATCGCGCTGGTCGGGGCCTCGCCGACCGAGGGGAGCTTCGGCGCCGGGATGATCCGGTCCCTGAAGGAAAGCGGCTTTCGCGGCCGCGCCTATATGGTCAATCCCAAATACCAGGAGATCGAGGGCTATCCCTGCTTTCCCTCGCTGGCCGACCTGCCCGAGGCGGTCGATACCGCTGCCCTGGGTGTCGCCAGCGCGCGGATCGAGCAGACCCTGGAGGCGGCGATCACCGCCGGTATCCGCTCGGCGGTGATCTTCGATTCCTGCTATCTGCCCGAGGACCGCGCGGGCTCCAAGCTCAAGGGCCGGCTTGCGGCGATTGCCAAGGCGGCCGCCATGCCGATCTGCGGCGGCAACTGCATGGGCTTTTTCCATCCGGCGGAGAAGACGTCGATCTGCGGCTGGCCGTTGAGCAAGCCGAGAGCCGAGGGCGGCATCGCCTTCATCAGCCATTCGGGCACGACCTTCGGCAGCGTGCCGGACGCCGATCCTCGTTTGGGCTACAGCCTGGTGGTCTCGAGCGGTCAGGAATTCGCCACCACCATGGCCGATTACGTGGATTACGCGGTCGAGCATCCGGCGACCCGGGCCGTCGCCCTGTTCATGGAGACGGTGCGCGATCCAATGGGATTCGCGGCGGCCCTGGAAAAGGCGGCGGCGCGCGATATCCCCGTTGTCGCCCTCAAGGTCGGGCGCAACGAGACCAGCGCGCGCATGGCGGCGACCCATTCTGGGGCGCTGGCGGGCAACGACGCGGCCTATCAGGCGCTGTTCGAGAAATACGGCGTGATCCGGGTGACCGACCTCTACGAATTTGCCTCGACCTTGACCCTGCTCTGCGGCCCGCGCCGGGTCGGCCCGGGCGGGCTGGCGGTGATCGGCGATTCGGGCGGCGAGCGCGGCATGCTGGTCGATCTCGCGGGGGATTTCGACGTCCCCTTCGCGAAGATCGGCGAGCCGACCAAGGCCAGGCTGCGCCCCTTGCTGGCCCATGGGCTGGAGGCGGAGAATCCGCTCGACGCCTGGGGCTCGCTGACCGGCTGGCGTGAGACCTACAAGGAGGGGCTGGCCGCCCTGATGGACGACCCGGCGGTCGCCATCGGCGTCCATCTGCGCGACCTGCGGGACGGAGACATGTTGAGCGAGGCCTTTTCCGAACAGGCCATCGAATTGCTGGAGCGGACGGAGAAACCGATTGCCCTGGCGAGCAATTTCAGCGCCACGGCCCATCGCGAACTGGCCTTGCGCACGACCCGCGCCGGGGTGCCCGTGCTGGACGGCACGCGCCAGATGCTGCGCGCCGTGTGCCATGCCATGGATTACCGCGATTTCCGCGGGCGCGGCCCCGAGGACGACATTCCCCGGCGCCCGGGCCGGGCGGTGCGCGACCGCTGGCGCGCGCGGCTGAGCATGGGCGGGCCGCTGGACGAGGCGGAGAGCCTGGAACTGCTGGCCGCTTACGGCGTGCCGGTGCCGGACAGCCGCATCGTCGAAAGCGCGGCGGAAGCGGCCGCGGCGGCCGAGGCCCTGGGCGGCGCCGTCGTGCTCAAGATCGCGATGCCGGGCATCCTGCACAAATCCGATGTCGGCGGGGTGAAGCTGAACCTCTCGGGCAAGCGCGCGGTACAGACCGCCTATCGCGACCTGGCCCGGCGGTTGGGGCCCCGCGTCCTGATCGCGCCGATGGCGGGGAAGGGCGTGGAGATCGGCCTGGGCATGGTGACCGATCCCCAGTTCGGCCCCCTGGTGATGATCGGCGTGGGCGGCATCATGATCGAGCTGATGAAGGCCCGCGCCTTCGCCATCCCGCCCTTTGGCCGCCGGACCGCCCGGCGCCTGCTCGACGGCCTGGCCCTGCGCCCGCTGCTCGACGGCAAGCGCGGCGCGCCGCCCGCCGATATAGCCAAGCTCTGCGACGCCCTGGCGCGCTTCTCGGTGATGACCGCCGATCTGGGAGAAGGGTTGGGCGCGGTCGACGTCAACCCGCTGGTCGCCGGGCCCAAGGGCGCAGTCGCCCTCGACGCCCTGGTCCTGCCCAAGACCGGTGCCTTCCGTGGGGATTAGGGATCGGCTCGCCGGGCCCGGCCCTCGCCCTTCGAGACGGCCCTGCGGGCCTCCTCAGGGTGAGGCCCTAGGTTGCAACGCTTGCCGTCCGCCTCATCCTGAGGAGCGCGCAGCGCGTCTCGAAGGACGAGGCGGGTTCGCACGGCGCGGGCGGCTGCTAGAATCGCATTGAAGACCACAGGAGCGCACCGATGGACTTGAACCTTTCCACCGCTGATCTCGAGATCCAGGCCGGCGCGCGGCGTTTCGCCGAGGAGGTGCTGTTCCCGCTGGAGATCCCGCTGGAGGAGGCCCATGGCGACCTGCCGGCGGCGGTCCTGGCCGAGGTCAAGCGCAAGGTCGTGGAACACGGCCTCAACGCCTATAACCAATCCAAGGAATACGGCGGCCAGGGCTTCACCATCCTGCAGCAGGTGCTCTGCCAGGAGGAGCTGGGCAAGGCGACCAGCGGGCTCTGGGGCACGGTCTGGCGTCCGGCCCATCCCCTGCGCTCGGGCTCAGAATGGCAGGTTGACCACTACCTGAAGCCAAGCTGCGCGGGCGCGCGGCGCGGCTGTTTCGCGATCACCGAGCCGGGCGCCGGCTCCGACCCGCGCCAGGTGAAGACGACGGCAGTGAAGAGCGGCAACGGCTGGGCCATCAACGGTGAGAAATGGTTCGTCACGGCGCTCGACGCCTCCGACTACGTGATCGTTCATGCCCATGTCGACGGCGATCCGGACAAGCCGACCCTGTTCCTGGTCGACAAGAACACGGACGGGTTCGAGATCCGGCGCACGCCGAAGTTCAGCCATACCTATGTCTTCGAACATGCCGAGGTCGTGCTGAGCGAGGTGACGGTGGCCGACGAGCAGCGCCTGGGCGAGGTCGGCCAGGGCTTCGAGTTGACCAAGGAATGGTTCATCGAGGCGCGACTGGAGATCGCGGCGCGCTGCCTCGGCGCGGCCATCCGCGCGGCCGAGATCGCCGATGCCTGGGCGACCGAGCGCCAGCAGTTCGGCCATCCGATCCGCGAATTTCAGGGGGTCGGCTTCCAGATCGCCGATATGGCGGTCGATATCATGGCGACCAAGAGCCTGCTCTACCGCGTCGCCTGGGAGCTGGACCGGGAAGGCGACCCCAAGCTGATCCATGCCAGGGCCAGCGCCGTGAAGCTCCAGGCCTCGGAGATGGCCGGGCGGGTGCTCGACCGCGCCATGCAGGTCCTGGGCGGGCGCGGCTATATGCGCGAGAACCCGGTCGAGCGCCTGTGGCGCGACGTGCGGGTCGAGCGCATCTGGGAAGGCACCAGCGAGGTCCAGCGCGCCATCATCGAGGGCCAGATCCGCAAGCGCGGCCTGGGGCTCTATTCCGGCTGGGTCTAGGGAGCGGCGCGCGGCCGGTCGGCACGGTTCATGCTAGGCTGGACATGTTCGATCACCAAAAGCACCGGGAGTGAGACCATCAACGAGACCCGCCTCGACGACGAGCTGTCCGACGAGGCGCTCGACGCCCGCAACGGCCGGAGCGACTGCCGCCTGACCATGCTCACTTCCGGCTGCTAATAGGCAACTCTTAACGAACCCTTTCCGATAGGGAGAGGGCGTGGGGGTTTGGGGCGGGCTTGCCCTGGTCCTCGCGCGGCATCCGGCCCGCTAACCCAACCATTATCCGTCATGCCCCGGCGCAATCCGGGGCATCCAGGCTTCCGGGCGGCTGGATTGCCCGGGCTGCGCCGGGCAATGACGACAGTGGGACGACAGTGGGATGGCGGTCAGGCCGCCTCGGCCTCGGCGATGGCGGTCAGGAAGATCTCCGCGAAATCGCGCTGCTTGGTGGCGCCGACACCGAAGACCTCGGCGAAACCCGCCTCACTGCGCGGGCGTTTCGCCGCCATGTCGATCAGCGAGCGGTCGGAGAAGACGACATAGGCGGGCACGCCGCGCTCCTTCGCCAGGTCCATCCGCAGGGATTTGAGGCGGTCGAGAAGATGCTCGCCCGGGTCGTCCAGCCCGGCGGCCTCGACCGCCTTGCTGCGCATTCTCTCCTTCTCGCGCTTGCGGTCGGGGCGGTAGCGGAACTCGCCCTCGCCCGCCAGCAGGGCCTCGCCGGCGGCCGTGGGGTGCAGCCCGCCATGGCCTGCGATATCGATCTCGACCAGCCCGGCGGCGACCATCTGGCGCAGGATGGCGCGCCATTCCTTGTCCGCCGTCTCCGCGCCCTGGCCGAAGACGGGCAGGCGCTCGTGGCCCAGCCGCTCGGCCTTCTCGTTGCCCGTACCACGCAACACCTGGACGATATGCACCGCGCCGAAGCGGTTGCCCGTGCCCCGCATGGCGGAAAGGGCCATACGGGCCGCTTCGGTGCCGTCCAGGGTCTCGACCGGGTCGAGGCAGGAATCGCAATTGCCGCAGGGCCCCGATTCCTCGCCGAAATAGCGCAGCAGGGTCCGGCGCCGGCATTCCGCCGCCTCGCAATAGGAAATCAGCGCGTCGAGCCGCTGGTTCTCGCGCCGCTTGCGCTCGTCCGTGGAATCCTCCTCCTCGATGAAAGCGCGGCGCATGCGCAGGTCGCCGAGGCCGTAGAGCAGCATGGTCTCGGCCGGCGCGCCGTCGCGCCCGGCGCGGCCGATCTCCTGGTAATAGGCCTCCGGGCTGGCCGGCAGATCGGCATGGAGGACGAAGCGGATATCCGGCTTGTCGATGCCCATGCCGAAGGCGATGGTGGCGACCACGACCACCCCGGGCTCGGTCATGAAGCGGTTCTGCACCCACTCCTTCTCCGCGCTCTCCATGCCGGCGTGGAAGGCGTGCGCGTCATGCCCCTCCTCGCGCAGCATGGCGGCGACCTCCTCGGTCTTGCGCCGCGACAGGCAATAGACGATGCCGGGGTTGCCCTTCCGCCCAGCCACGTAATCGGCCACCTGGCGCTTCCAGCCGCGCTTGGGCTCGACCGCCAGGGTCAGGTTGGGTCGATCGAAGCCGGTGGCGATCAGCTCAGCCTCCATGCCAAACATCTTGGCCAGGATGTCGTCTCGCGTGGTCGGGTCCGCCGTCGCCGTGAGGCCGATGATCGGAATGCCGGGATAGCGCGCGCCCAAACCCGTCAGCGCCTCGTATTCCGGGCGGAAGGCCGGGCCCCATTGCGAGATGCAATGGGCCTCGTCGATGGCGATCAGCTTCAAGTCCAGCCGCTCGATTGCCGCCAGCATGCGCGGCGTCATCAGCCGCTCGGGCGAGAGGTAGAGCAGCCGGATCTCCCCCGCCGCCACCCGATGCCAGGTCGCCACATTATCCTGGCGCGAAATATCCGAATTGATCGTCGCCGCGGCGATCCCGTTGAGCCGCAGCGCCGCCACCTGATCGCGCATCAGGGCGACCAGCGGTGAGACCACCACGGTCAGCCCACCCTGCACCAGGGCCGGAAGCTGATAGCAGAGCGATTTTCCGGAGCCGGTGGGCATGACCGCCAGGACATGTCGTCCCGCCAGCACGGCGGAAATCGCCTCGGCCTGGCCCTCGCGCAGGGAGGAGAAGCCGAAGGCTTCGCGGAGGGTGGTCAGGACGGTGGGGGGAAGGGAGGTGTTATCGGACATCATCGATCGAATTGGTGGGAGGGCCAACAAAGCAGGGGAGCCCGTCTGCAGCAAGGGGCGTGGGCTAAGTCGTGGCAGGATTGCGGCTGATATGGTCCGAGCCACGTCGTTTCTGCGAAAACAGGACGCCCATGCAATGTCGGGTTGGACTCCCAATGTCGAGAAGTTGATGGCCCGGTGGCGAGCAGAGGGCTTGATGTTGGCGGTGGGCTTTCCTCTCCGCTAGTCTCCCGCACGGAATAGATACGCACGTCTTTGGGGAGGACACGGCCTATGGCCACCACCGACCACGCCGCCCTGCGGCAACAAGTCCTCGACTGGATCGAGGCCGACCGCGAGGCGCTGATTTCCTTCCTTTCGACCTTCGTCGCGGCGGCCTCGCCGAATCCGCCAGGGGATACGACGGTGGCGGTGAAGCATCTGACCGATTTCCTGGATCGCGAGAAGCTGCCCTACCGGATCGTCGATCCGGAGCCGACCATGGCCAATATCGTCGGCTCCTTCGAGGGCGGGGCGGGGCCCGGGCGGCATCTGGTGCTGAACGGGCATATCGACTGCTTTCCGGTCGATCCCAAGGACGACCGCTGGATCCAGCCGCCCTGGAGCGGCGCCGTCGCCGACGGCAAGGTCTGGGGCCGGGGCGCCGCCGATATGAAATGCGGCACCACGGCCGGCGTCATGACCTA
>Ga0302135_10000216_pt1 | contig 35607 bp, 29 predicted proteins | sample CBN3_surface_MG_FD_203119 | JGI IMG/M metagenome (GOLD analysis project Ga0302135, IMG submission 203119) | Marine microbial communities from Western Arctic Ocean, Canada - CBN3_32.1 | ecosystem: Environmental > Aquatic > Marine > Oceanic | place: Canada: Western Arctic Ocean | collected...
ACCAGCACCGATTTAGACAGACTGTGAATTAAGGTAGCAATAATTGTTCCAAGACCTTGAATAGCATGAGAAATCGCGCTATAGGCAAGTGAGGGCAAGCACTTTGAACCATTGTGCAAGCTAGAGAGGGATTGTTTTTTTTGCGTAAATTCGCCGGGGTCTTGACGAATCAACCGCGATACCGCCAAATTCTCGGCGATTTTGCGCTCGAAGCAAATCCTATTCGGATAATTTTTGGTAAGTAATTGTAAAACTGTGGTTTTTATTCAAGAGCGATAGAAATGCTTTGACTAATCGAGTCCAGCCAGCATCTCAGGCAATCAACGAGCCTGAGAAGTCAGGCTTTCGGGGGGGTAACGCCCATCTGCCCCATGTATTTACCACCTCTTTGCTTATAGGTTGTTTCGCATTGTTCATCTGACTGATAGAACAGCATTTGCGCAACACCTTCATTGGCATATATTTTCGCGGGCAGTGGGGTTGTATTAGAAAACTCAAGGGTTACATGGCCCTCCCATTCAGGCTCCAGTGGCGTTACATTAACAATGATACCGCATCGAGCATAGGTAGATTTTCCAAGGCATATCGTTAGCACGTCTTTAGGAATTCGGAAATATTCGATCGTCCGTGCCAGTGCAAAAGAATTAGGTGGGATAATGCAAATTGGCTCATTAATGGAGACAAAGCTTGTTTCATCGAAGTTTTTGGGATCGACCACATTGGTGGTGTGCACGTTTGTGAAAATTTTAAATTCGGCGGCGCAGCGCACATCGTAACCATAACTGGATGTGCCATAGGAAATCACCTTAGCTCCACCAACATGGCGAACCTGTTGCGCTTCAAATGGATGGATCATCCCTTGTTCGGCTGCCATCTGCCTTATCCACCTATCCGCTTTAATGCTCATTTTTGGTTCCTCTGCCTCGACTCAAATTCTGCCCTAATGTTCGCAGCGCGAATGATAATTCCTTCTGACACAGAGTTCACGCGATAACTCACTGCTTTCAAATTTATTAGGTACATTGCCCAAAAATCTACTCTGGGCTTTTTTAGGGACCCCAATTTAGAGTATTATCCTCTGTACTGTCGAACTGTTTTCGATATTTGATTCAAGCTGAAGATTTTGACTGGCAAACACGCCACGATGTCTTGCCGTAAGTGTTGGAAGGCCATTTACTGAATTCCACCCGAAGACTGCGATCGCAGGGCATGCTCGTTGTCAGTATCAAATCAGCAGTTAACAGATGGATACCCGGAGGATTGCTCGGTGCAAAAATGGCAATGTTTAGTGTGTAGCTTCATCTACGATGAGGAATTGGGTTTACCCGAAGACGGTATAGCCCCTGGCACTAGTTGGAATGAAATCCCGGATGACTGGATGTGCCCCGACTGCGGCGTCACTAAAGAAGACTTCGAACTGATCGAAAGTTGATAGAGAAAAACCGAATTACACATCCAAGTAGTAGAAGGATCGCAACGTGAAACAAAGAAAAATTCTGGTATCCAGCGCCCTACCCTATGCTAACAGCAGCATACATCTCGGGCATTTGATGGAGGTTATTCAAGCAGATATCTGGGTTCGCCTGCAAAAATTACGCGGCCATGACTGTGTCTATGTTTGCGCAGATGACGCCCATGGCACTGCTATCATGTTAAGCGCTGAAGCTCAGGGGGTCACACCCGAGCAATTAATTGAACGCATCAATCAGGAACATCAAGCTGATTTTGCTGATTTTCTCATCGGTTTTGACAATTATTATTCAACTCACTCATCTGAGAATCGCGTACTTTCTGAGTCGATTTATAAGGCACTGGATGATAATGGGCACATTGCCAAGCGTCACATCAAACAGCTTTTTGACCCAGAGAAACAGCTGTTTCTGGCAGACCGTTATATTAGGGGCACCTGTCCGAAATGCAAGGCTGAAGATCAGTACGGTGACAATTGTGAGTCCTGCGGTTCCACCTACAGCCCATCGGATTTAATTAATCCAAAATCTTCGATTTCCGGTGCCACACCCGTGGAGAAGGAATCAGAGCATTATTTCTTCAAACTTCCCGAATTTCGTGAAATGCTCATAAAATGGACTCGCAGTGGAACATTGCAGGTGCCGGTAGCTAACAAGGTTAGCGAATGGCTGGATGATGAACTCCAGGAATGGGATATCAGTCGCGACGCACCCTATTTTGGGTTCGAAATACCTGATGCTCCTGGTAAATATTTCTACGTCTGGCTTGATGCGCCGGTGGGCTATATGGCCAGTTTTAAAGACCTCTGTAATCGCTCAGATTATCAGTTCAACGATTATTGGAACCAGGGGCAAGATACTGAGCTGTATCATTTTATTGGCAAAGACATTATTAATTTTCACACACTGTTCTGGCCAGCCATACTAACCAGTGTGGGGTATCGTACGCCAACTGCAGTATTTGCCCACGGTTTTCTCACAGTAGACGGCACCAAGATGTCCAAGTCCCGCGGCACCTTTATCAATGCCCGCACTTATCTTGATCACCTGAACCCCGAATACTTACGCTACTACTTGGCGGCAAAACTCTCCTCTGGAGTGGATGACCTGGATCTGAATCTGGAAGATTTTACCCAGCGGGTAAATTCCGACCTTGTAGGTAAAGTAGTCAATATAGCCAGCCGGTGTGCAGGTTTTATTGGCAAAGGCTTCGACGGCAAGCTGTCCGAAACGCTGGATGATGAAAAACTGATTAGTGGTATTCAATCTGCCAAGGCAGAAATCACTGAGCTTTATGAGCAACGAGAATTCGGCAAAGCCATACGACTAATCATGGCATCTGCAGACAAAGCCAACCAGTATATAAACGATAAACAGCCCTGGATTATTGCCAAGGAGGATAAACACGCCACTGAACTACAACAAATCTGCAGCACCGGAATCAATGCTTTTCGCTTGCTGATCTGTTATCTGAAACCGGTATTACCCGCCATGGCGGAACAAGCCGAAGCCTTTCTTGGAATTGAGCCATTGCGCTGGAATGATTCCGACTCAATCCTGCTCGGGCACAAAATTAATAAGTTCAAACAGCTGATGACCCGAGTGGAGTCTGATAAGGTAGCAGCCATGGTTGAAGCGACGAAAGCAGAGATGGAAAAAGCACAGCAAGCCAGTTCTGCAACAACAAGTGGGACAGCTGTTGATACTAGCTTTGAGCCAGAGATTGATTTTGATAAGTTCGCCAAGATCGATTTACGCGTAGCTCAAATTACCCAAGCGGAGCACATTGAAGGGGCCGATAAATTAATTAAGTTGACTCTCGACCTCGGTCTAGACGAAAAAGGTAAGCCCTTGTCCCGGACTGTATTTTCCGGCATCAAGTCAGCCTATAAGCCGGAAGATTTGCTTGGCATGCACACGGTAGTTGTAGCCAATCTAAAACCCCGCAAAATGAAATTCGGCATTTCCGAGGGTATGATTCTGGCAGCGGGTCCGGGGGGAGAGGCAATTTGGTTGCTGGAACCTCACAGTGGCGCAAAACCAGGCATGCGAATTACTTAATCAAATCGCGGCACGGCTTGGTTTGTGTCGAATTAGTGCCTAATTCATACTTTTTCGGTCTTATTTAAAACACAGCACCGCTCGCGCATGGTTGCCCAATAGCCGACTAAAGTAATAAGCTTAGGTCCATTAATCTGCTTAGCAGCCTTACTTACAGGAAGAGTTATGAGTAATTGCAATTATCGAAGAATTCCGAAATTGATCCTCAACACGGCGTTGGCTGCTGCCGGTTTTGTATTTACCCTTACCCTGTTGGCTCAGAGCTCAGAAATTCAAACAATCGAAGATTCCGTTATAAAAATATACACCACCCAGGCTGCTCCTGATTATTTCACTCCCTGGCGCTTACTCAACCCTCGCCAAAGCGGCGGCTCAGGATCAGTTATTGCAGGAAACCAGATACTGACAAATGCCCATGTGGTCGCCAATGCCAGCTATGTGCAAGCACAAAAGCATAACGATCCGCAAAGATATCAGGCCCGGGTAACCTTTATCTCCCATGAAGCTGATCTGGCACTTATAACGGTAGACGAACCTGGATTTTTCAGCGACCTCAAAGCGCTTAGCATCGGAGATTTACCCGATCCGCACGAGGAAGTCTCAGTGTATGGCTATCCGATGGGCGGCAAAACCTTGAGTATAACCAAGGGCATTCTGTCTCGAGTTGAACAACAGATTTATGCCCACGCCAGTGCTTTCTTGCTCGCCGGACAAATTGATGCAGCGATTAACCCAGGCAACAGTGGGGGGCCGGTAATCGTCGACGAGCAGATTGTCGGCGTGGTGATGCAGGCGAACAGCGGGGGCCGCTCGGAAAACCTGGGTTATTTTGTGCCACCCTCTATTATTCATCATGTTCTTCAGGATAGCCTGGATAACATCAACGACGGATTTCCCGACTTGGGTTTTCGCACCCAAACTCTGGACAGCCCTTCAGCAAAAGCAGCTTACCGACTCAAACCGGATCAAAATGGTGTGCTGGTCATAAAAGTTTTCGAAGATTCCCCAACATTTGGCATCCTGCAGCAGAACGATGTCATTCTAAAGATTGATGAGTATGACGTAGCAGACGACGGCAGTATTGAGTTAACCAGCGACCTACTTACAGATTACAAACACGCCATAGATCTGCACCACACCAACGAGCCAATTGAAATCACCTATTCACGCCATGGTGAAACCGCCAGTGTGACGCTCAATGCAGACAAAGCTCGCGCTAGTTACAGTCTGGTTGGCGGCGAAAAATTCGACGAGATACCGAAATACTATATTTACGGAGGCATCCTCTTTGTACCTTTGAACATGAACCTGATCAAACGCTGGGGGAACGATTGGGGTAGGTCGGCACCTGTTAGCTTGCTACAAGCTCGCAGTGAATGGAGTGAACCGGACCGCCGCGAACTCGTTGTTGCTTTGCAGGTGTTAGCCTCCGATGTGAACCTCGGATATCACGATTGGCGCAACTGGATTGTAGAAACGGTCAACGGAGAGCCAGTTCGTGACTTTGCTCATTTTTCTGGCATGGTGAGAGGTAACCTGGAAGAAAATCTCGTACTTGAGAATAAAAATGGCTACCAGATGATCATCAACCACCTCGAAGCTATAGCAAGCGAAGAGAAAATTTTGGCGCAATATCGCATCCCGGCAGCTTTCTCGAAAGACTTGTTCGAAGAATAGGTCGGCGTTTTCCAAAGCAGATGCTGAGCCAATGTCACATCTAAACAGCAGCCTGCTGCCATGTTAGAATTGCTGACACGAAAAGTGCCCGCGTCGAGCTGGAGAACAAAAACTCCGTGACAGATTTTCTCAGTATCCTGATTGCCGCCGCTGTGGTCAATAATGTAGTGCTAGTCCAATTTCTTGGGGTCTCTGCGTTTTACGCTGGTAGTAATGGGCTAAAGAATGCAATTGAGATCGCCTTGCTCAGTGCCACCGTACTGATTGTTGCTTCCCTGACAAACCTATTACTTACCAAAACCATTCTAGCCCCGCTTAATCTAATGTTCCTGCAACTGATTTGCTTCGTCGCAGTCAGTGGCAGCCTTACTGTGCTGATCTTTCAATGGTTGCGGCAAAAATTTCCTGATTCCCTGCACCGACTACATCTTCATATAATTCTTGTTGGTGGCAATAGTGCAGTAATTGGCATTTCAATACTCAACACCCGCAACGGCCTAAGCTTCACCGAAAATATTGCCAATAGCATTGGTGCCGCAGTCGGTTTTGCTCTGGTGATGATTGGCTTTGCGGCACTTCGGCAACGACTGGATACAGCCGATGTCCCACAATCATTTCGCGGACCGGCAATCCATTTGATTAGTGCTGGCATAGTTGCTATGTGTTTCCTTGGGCTAGCCGGACTGGTGTAGAAAATGTTTCCTTTGATCGACACGGCTTATTTCCAAATCCTTGCTTTCACGGTATTGGGTGTAGGCATAATTTGGCTGATACTTATCACCTTCCGGTACTTAAAAACTGAATCCAACAAACAACAGCTAAGCCTAATCGATCAAATCAATGCCCTGCTACCGCAGACACAATGTGGCCACTGTGGTCATCCCGGTTGTTTGCCTTATGCGCGGGCGATAAGTCATGGCGCGGCTATCAACCAATGTCCACCTGGTGGTAAGCACACAATTCAAGCCCTATCTATCTTGCTTAATCAGGCTAATGAACCACTGAACCCCTGTCACGGCGAGCATACCGAGCCACTTGTGGCAGTTATTCGAGAAGGCGAATGCATTGGTTGCACAAAGTGCATCCAGGCCTGCCCGATTGATGCCATACTCGGCGGCACCAAGCTCATGCATACAGTAATCGAGAGTGAGTGCAATGGCTGTGACCTGTGCCTCGAACCCTGCCCTGTGGATTGCATAGACCTGATTCCAAGACCCGGTAAACAACTGAGGCAATGGCCACTACCTAGCCACATCGATGTTGACCAACATAACATTGGCGCCAACCCATGAGGTTCCTCTCCCTATTCAATCATGACTCGAGTCGTATTCAGCTTCGAAAATCTTCTGGAGGGATCAAACCGCTTTCCAATAAAGCAAGTTCGCTGCGTTCAAGAATCATGTCAACTCCAATTCCTAAAATATTAGTCCTGCCCCTTTTACAACATAAGGGCACACCAGCCAAACCCATAGCCAAGTCGGGAGATAGGGTTTTGAAGGGACAGAAAATCGCGGAGGCTGCTGATGCAAGCAGTGCGCCTGTTCACGCACCTACATCTGGAAGAATAACAGGGATAGGGCTACACGCCCTGCCTGACGAGTTCGGTACATTGGCAGCATGCATCACGCTGGCAAGTGATGGAAATGACCAGGCCATCAAGACCACGTTCACCGCCGATTTCCAAAACATGAGCGAGAGTGACTTACTGGAGCGCATTCGAGATGCGGGTATTGTCGGTATGGGGGGAGCAGGTTTTCCGACCTATCTTAAACTTCAATCCAGCAATGAGCATCCTGTCGATTTTCTTATTATTAATGCTGTCGAATGCGAACCGTACATTACTGCCGATGAAGCGTTAATCAGAGAACATGCCTGCGATGTTGTTACTGGCGCTAACATACTGAAGCGTGTCACGGGTGCTAAACAATGCATTGTCGCTATTGAAGATAGCAAAATAGATGCAATAGCCGAACTTAAATTAGCTGCCTTAAATTCAGCAATACAAATAGCCATTATTCCTGAAAAATATACAGCTGGAAGCGAAAAACAATTGATTCACTCTGTCACAGGTCGGGAAGTTCCAGCAGGTAAATACCCGGCTTCAATAGGTGTATCGCTGCATAATACCGGAACCGCTTTTGCCATTTACAAAGCCATTTGCGAAGCAGAACCCTGTATTTCCAGAATTACGACCGTCACTGGCTCAACCTTGAAGACTCCAAAAAATTTTCATGTATTAATAGGGACACCTATTGCCTTTTTATTTGATCTTTGTGGTGTCGATCAAACTAAGCTGTCAAGAATCGTTGTAGGCGGGTCGCTTATGGGTACCTGTCTGCCAGACATTAACGCACCAATTATAAAAACCACAAATTGCCTAATCGCCGGTTCAGCGGAGGAATTTACGGAACCACAACCAGAACAGGCATGTATTCGCTGTAGCTTTTGTGCCGACGTCTGTCCGGTGAATTTGTTGCCTCAGCAACTCTATGCTAGTAGTCGATGCCAGGATTATCAGCAAGCTGATAATTTTGGCTTATTCGATTGCATTGAATGCGGAGCCTGTGCCTACGTTTGCCCAAGTCATATCCCATTAGTTCAATACTACCGGGCCAGCAAATCGGAGATTGAAAAACAAAGAACTAACCGGCATAACGCAGACAAATGGCAGGCACGTTTTCAGTTTCATCAGTATCGATACAAGAGAGAAAAAAAACAAAAGCTTCTGCAGAGTTCTAGTATAGAACACCAACCAGAAACAGAACACAATAAGCAAGCTGATTTCTCGCGAGAAAAAGCTCGGTTAGAAATTAGTGAAGCAGTTGCGCGGGTTAAAGCCAGACGATCAAAACTGATTACCACTTCCTCCGTCGCCACAGAGCGGGAGGATAAACCATGAACAAAGTAATTTATTGTTCTCCGCAATTAAATGGCCAGCAAAGCATCGGCAAAATCATGTTGTGGGTAATGACGGCCTGCATTCCTGGCGTAGCCGCCTCCACCTGGTTTTTTGGCTGGGGCACAGTGCTTAACATTTTAGTCACCATGATTTTTGCCGTTGCACTTGAAGCACTCATACTCTGGCTGCGCAACAAATCTTTGCGGATTCACCTTGCCGACAACAGCGCTTTACTCACAGCCGTTATTATCGGCATTGCTATTCCACCAGGTTCGCCTTGGTGGTTATTGTTTAGCGGAATTTGCTTTGCTATTGTAGTTGCCAAACACGCGTACGGTGGTATAGGTCAAAACCCGTTCAACCCCGCGATGTGTGGTTATGTGTTGCTGTTGTTAACTTTTCCCTTGAATATGACTACCTGGCACCTTCCCGTGGATACGCTTTTTGATGAACTACAGTTTTCTACTTTAAGTTGGACCAGCTTCATGTTTAGTTTACAGTTATGTTTTCCGGCATTAACCTCCGATGATGTTCAATTAACAGAGTACCTTGACGGCTTTGCCATGGCTACTCCGCTTATCGAATACGAGCTCGCTAAAAGCAGTGCTGTTCTTGTAGCGTTGAAAAATAATACATCGTTGTTTGCCAGCACCTCAAACACTGGTTGGGAAATCGTCAATTTTGGTTTCTTACTTGGCGGCCTGTTCTTGCTCACTAAAAAAATAATTAGCTGGCAAATTCCCCTCAGCATTATTATGACTATCACTGTTCTATCGCTGCTCTTTTATGCACCGGGTTCAACCGCCGTTTATGGGGAGACCTACCTCCATCTATTCGGTAGCGCCACTATGATCGGCGCATTTTTTATAGCCACAGACCCGGTGAGCGCAGCAACCACCCCTATGGGGCGAATAATTTATGGCATAATCATTGGAGTAGCTATTTATAGCATCAGGGTTTGGGGCAGCTATCCGGATTCAATTGCTATTGCTGTTTTATTAGGGAACTTTTTCGCTCCGCTCATCGATCATTTTTGCAGACCGAGAATCTACGGACATTCAACGAGATCAGGCTTATGAGTTTGCTGGAGTCTAATGCCAGACAGAAATCAACGCTGTGGCATAACAACACCGTAGTGGTGCAATTGCTCGGTTTGAGCCCGGTGCTCGCAGTATCAACTTCTGCGATTAATGGCCTGGTGTTAGGGATAGCAACGGCTCTTGTTCTATTGTTTTCCTGTGCAGCCGCGTCGCTTTATGGCTCTAGAATTAATCAGACTTGGCGCCTATTGTGGTTTCTCTGCATTATGGCTTTCTTTACTACACTCATTGACTTGTTTCTGCAATGGCAGTATTTTTTCTTATACAGCAGACTTGGTATTTACGTACCCCTTATATGCTGCAATAGCGCAATATTCGTGAGAATGGAAATATTCTCGCGCAACAATAAACTGGGCGATACACTGCTTGATGCTGCCGCCACCGGTACCGGCTTTCTCGGTGTTATTATAACTCTCGCCATAACCAGGGAGTTTCTTTCTACAGGCATGGTGTTTAAAGATTTCGGTTTACTCGTTCCCTTGTGCAGTGACGCTGGTCTCAATATGTCAGCTTATATCGTTACTAATGATTTAACTTTCATAACCCTAGCACCAGGAGCGCTGATCAGTCTAGGCGTGTTGATTGCGATCAAGAATTTTATAGATAGAAAAAAATTAATCAATGAGCCGGAACAAAGTAAAAATATTGAGCCTGCTGAACGTGCACGGGTGACAAATCGTTAATGAACAAATTAAACCGCACTGAGATTTTTCAGCGTCTTCGCAATGAAGATCCAAACCCAACCACGGAACTAAAGTTTAATTCAACTTTTGAATTGTTGATTTCTGTCATTCTCTCAGCTCAGGCCACTGACGTTAGCGTCAACAAGGCAACCGCTATATTGTATAAGGATGCAAACACGCCTGAGGCTATAAAGAATTTAGGTGTGGAGGAATTAAAAGAATATATAAAAACTATCGGGCTATTCAACACCAAGGCCACAAATATCATCAAAGCCTGCACCCTGCTTGTAGAGAAGCATGACTCACAGGTACCTCGTACTAGAGAAGAATTGGAAACATTGCCCGGTGTTGGCCGGAAAACAGCGAATGTAGTTCTCAATACGGCTTTTCGAAAAGTAGCCATGGCAGTCGACACGCATATATTTCGCGTCTCGAATCGAACCGGCATCGCGCCGGGCAAGAACGTACTTGTAGTTGAAAAAAAACTATTAAAATTCGTGCCCGATGAATTTATTCTGGATGCCCATCATTGGCTAATACTACATGGCAGATATGTCTGCGTCGCACGCAAACCCAGATGCGGTGCTTGTGTAATTGAGGACTTATGTGAGTTTAAACAGAAGCTTGTAGACTAAATTTACGCTTTATAAATTGCTATTTTACTCCTTCATCAGGAGTTGCAAGTGTTGCAATACCGGTCTATTAATAACAAGACTGACCAAAGAGGAATAAACCATGCTAAGCAGCTTACGCGAGACCTTTGAAAATATTGCAGAAAACTCTCAAATATGGACCTGGGCATTATTTAGCGTCCTGACATCAGCTATGTTTATGACTCACGGCTATGCGAAACTTTTCGGAGATAATCCACAATCATTTCGCGGGGCGCAGTGACTATTGTCAATATCGGTGAGTTAATTTCGTTCCCCATGCTCTTTGAAATTAATGCACTGTTTCTTGCCGGTTCGGTAGACTGTTTTGGCGGTATGTTGCTGGCGCTTGGGTTGTGGACTCAACTAATAGCCTTATTCGCGGCGTTTTTAATGCTAATGGCTTACTTAACCTCCCATCTTGCATGGCTTTCAACGCTCAATCGAGGTTAATTGGCCGCCATGTATATTCTCAGCTATCTCATTTTATTCCCCTACGGTAGTGGGCTCTGCCGTCTCGATACCTGGCGCGCGGCACGCCGACAAGATAAATTGGCGTCCTGCCGATCAGACAATGGATGATCGTATGTTTAATATATTTGGAATTGGCACTTAGGTAGTTAATGCCTGTACAGGGATTTAGAAAAGAGTACTGTTTTTCATAATAGTAGCCTACCAACACTCACCTAGTTACTCGCTTAAAACTGCATATACAAATTGTTGAAATTGTAAATACACCATGCTTGTAGATAGCATTTGCACCGCTCCGACATGATCTATCCCCAGAGGTTTTGAAAGAATCGATGCGCTTCCACCGGGCACATTCTTAATGAAATTCACAAGTGAATTATAATTAGTTTGCAAATGGTCGGGCTCAATGCTGGTTAGATATTGAATCCGTGAGGTAGAAAGAGTTGCGGATGCGATGCCGGCAGTTGTATGGCAGATACTACAACGCAGTTGAATAATCTGGCTTGAAATATTTGCGGTAAAGAGGGTCAGACTCGCAGGGCCTTCTTGATTCATCCCTACAGAATTTAATCTGAATAGTATTGGGTCTTGCCCAACAAGCGCAAGTTGTAAATTATAAGAAACTCCCTCGTATGTCAGCACCGGTATAGTGAGAATATTGTTGGCGAAGCTGCTTGCGCCAACATCACTAGCATTAGTTAGGGGATTGGCTGCCAGAAGACTGAACTCAATCGGGTCAGTTTCAAAATGCAGCGTAAGTTGCACTGAATAAAAATCAGCTCCGACTTGTAACACCGGAATTGCAAGGACGTTGCCATCAATAGATGCTTCTTCGGCGTGAGAAATTGAAAACGTAAAAATCAGGGTGGTTACAACGAAGGTCAAAATTTTTCTAAAACCTTTCATTCGAAGTCCACATTCTCCATAGCAGTTGGCCATTGACTAATACCCTATTCGGTTCAGATTATTATACTTATTCTATTGTTGCTCAGCAGGTGACTTGTAATTATTAATAATCCCCTACGACCTGCCTTTTTCCCCAGCAATGCGCAGCCGCAGCGCATTTAGCTTGATAAAACCCGCCGCATCAGCCTGATTATAGGCACCGGCATCATCTTCGAAGGTCGCAATGTCTTCATCAAACAGAGAATCAACCGACTCCCTACCTACCACAGTCGTATTACCTTTATACAGTTTTAACGTGATCTTGCCATTTACATAGACTTGGGAGTTGTCAATTAGCGCCTGTAGCGCGACTCGCTCGGGTGCCCACCAGTAACCGTTGTACACCAGGGATGCGTACCGCGGCATTAGATCGTCTTTTAGATGAGCCAATTCTCTATCCAGAGTCAGTGACTCAATAGCGCGGTGTCCCTTCAACATGACGGTGCCGCCCGGTGTTTCATAACAACCCCTAGACTTCATCCCAACATAGCGATTCTCAACAATATCGGCACGCCCAATCCCGTTGGCTCCGGCGATCTGATTTAACCTAGCCAGTACGGTTGCTGGTGACAATTTTTCGCCATCAATAGCGACTATGTCACCGCGTTCATATTCCAGCTCGATATAGACTGCCTGATCCGGCGCTGATTCCGGTGACGCGGTCCATAACCACATCGTTTCCTCCGGCTCCGCGGCAGGATCTTCCAGAATATCGCCTTCATAAGAGATATGCAGCAGGTTGGCATCCATGGAATAAGGCGACTTTGTGCCCAGCTTCTTCTCCACGGTTATATTGTGCTCCTCACAATAAGCTAGCAAAGTATCACGGGATGTAAGATCCCATTCCCGCCAGGGAGCAATCACTGCTATCGAAGGGCTCAGCGCATAAGCGCTCAGCTCGAATCGTACCTGGTCATTACCTTTGCCAGTCGCCCCGTGGGAGATGGCATCAGCCCCAGTTTCAGCGGCTATTTCGACCAGTCGCTTGGCTATAAGTGGTCGCGCAATTGAAGTCCCCAGTAGGTATTCACCTTCATACAAGGCATTAGCTCTGAACATGGGGTTTACGTAGTCACGCACGAACTCTTCGCGTAAATCCTCAATGTAAATCTCCTTAATCCCCATGGCCTCGGCTTTGGCACGAGCTTGTTCCACTTCTTCGCCCTGCCCGATATCAGCAGTGAAGGTAACCACTTCACATTCATAGGTTTCTTGCAGCCATTTTGCTATTACAGAGGTATCAAGACCACCTGAGTACGCTAAAACTACTTTATCTATGCCAGACATTTCATTACTCCTGAGCTATTGGAAGCACCCTGCTTAAGAAGGAAGGTACCGCTGGAAACCCCGACCCGGCAACGAATAGTCCAAGACGTTGGTCGGGTCTCCGAAAAAAAGACGCGTATTCTAGCATGGGACAGCCGAATTAACTCAATGGGTAATTCAGCTGTCGTGCTAATTCCGTTACAATGTGCACAATCCCTTAACAAGTACTTTTTAAATGACCACCGATTACTTAACCCTGATTCAACCCGACGACTGGCACCTGCATCTACGTGACGAAACTGCGTTGGCAAACACAGTTCCCTTCAGTGCCCGCGTTTTTCAGCGTGCTATCGTCATGCCAAATCTTAAAACACCAGTCACATCAGTGGCGGCTGCCTTAGCCTATCGGGAACGGATTTGTTCCGCTGTACCTGAGGGTTGCAACTTCGAGCCCTTGATGACGCTGTATTTAACCGACAATATTACCACTGATGAAATTGTGAAGGCCCACTACAACGAGCACGTCCAGGCTTTAAAATACTACCCTGCTGGTGCCACTACAAATTCAGATAGTGGTGTGACTTCAGTAGAGAAAATTTTTCCTGCACTCGAAAAGATGACAGAGCTCAGTATACCCTTGTTAGTCCACGGCGAAGTCACAGATGAGACTGTGGATATATTTGATCGCGAGGCTGTATTTATTGATACCGTGCTACAACCTGTCATAGAGCGTTTCCCAAAATTAAAGATTGTGCTTGAACACATTACGACCAGTCAAGCCGTCAGTTTTGTGTCCGAGCAATCGGAGCATATTGCGGCAACTATCACTGTTCATCATTTGCTCTATAATCGAAACCACCTGTTAGCCAGAGGGGTCAGGCCGCATTTTTATTGCTTGCCCGTTCTTAAACGAGACAGCCACCAAGCCGCACTGGTGGCAGCCGCTATAAGCGGCAATCCTAAATTTTTCTTGGGTACAGACTCTGCTCCCCACACTAGAGTATCGAAGGAAACGGACTGTGGCTGTGCCGGAGTTTTTTCAGCACCGGCTGCACTGGAACTCTATGCTGAAATTTTTGAAAAAAATAACGCATTGGATAAACTTGAAGGATTTGCCAGCCTGTTTGGACCTGATTTCTACCAATTGCCCCGGAATGAAATGCAAATAGTATTACAAAAAGAACCCTGGGAAATGCCAGCCGAATTCCAGCTAGGTCCAGAGTCTGTCGTACCAATAAACGCATCGGGCACCATAAACTGGCGTGTTTCTGGAGATACTGCGTGAATCACATCGAACTGGAGAATGCTCCTGAAAACCAACTCGTCGACAGGTTTCGAACCTATCTCCCTGTAGTCGTAGATATCGAAACCGGAGGCTTCAACTCAGATACCGATGCCATTCTCGAGATCGCGGCGGTAATATTGAGCATGGATGACGCGGGTAAACTTGAAATCAAGCAAACTTTTTTCCAGCGCATAGTCCCATTTGAAGGCTCCAATATTGAAGAAGCCGCCTTGAAATTTACTGGAATTGATCCTTATCATCCACTACGTATAGCTCGCCCAGAAAAAGATGTTTTTCAAACCCTATTCAAGATAATTCGCGATGCCGTAAAAGTGAACTCGTGTAAGCGTGCAATTTTAGTCGGGCATAACGCCCATTTTGATCATGGTTTTATCAACGCAGCTAGTGAGCGGCATAGCTTAAAGCGTAATCCATTCCACCCTTTCTCCAGTTTTGATACTGCCACCCTTGGTGGGTTGGCCTATGGACAAACTGTTTTATCGCGGGCATGTGAAATGGCAGGAATTGCATTCGAAAATGACCAGGCCCACTCTGCTAATTATGATGCTGAGAAGACTGCTGATTTATTCTGCAAGATAGTCAATAAATGGCGAGCCCTAGGCGGCTGGCCTCCCGGGGAGAAATAACAATCCGGTGAGGCTTGTTAATTTGTTCGCTACCAATGCATCGCACAAGCCAAGATGTGCGGCGCAGCACTTCAATGAATTTTATTCCGCTGCAGGTTCTGCACTATCGTCACCAGAGCCTTCAACCAACGATTGCAACTCCCCTTTCTCGAACATTTCCGTCATGATGTCACAGCCACCAACCAGCTCACCGGAGACATAGAGCTGCGGGAAAGTCGGCCAATTAGAGACAGCCGGAAGTGTAGAGCGAATTTCTGGATTACTGAGGATGTCCACATAAGCGAAACGTTTACCACAGGACATAAGCATTTGAGTAGCCTGAGCGGAAAACCCGCATTGAGGCTGTTCTGGGCTTCCTTTCATGTAGAGCAAAATGTTATTTGAATCAATTTGTTGCTGGATGGTTTCTTCTGTACTCATTATCTTACCTATTTATCCAATTACCCATTATCTAAAGCGTAACTGTTCGGTTTCGCTTGCTTAATCGGCAGGGTGACTTAAAACAGAATAGACATTCTACCCTTTCAGTGAATCTGTTGTCACAGCATTTAGCTGATCTGTACAAAGTGTATACCTCGGTTTTAGTCCTTACATTTCGCAAGGGTATGGAGATTCTTTTGGGCGACCTAGTTACAATTCGGGAAGGTATGCTTGTGCGGTCAGCACTAATGAGTGACGGCGACTACCAGCTAGCAGGAGCTTGTAGCCATGCACCGCCGCTTTACTCGAGCAGGGAAAACACACAAAATGTGTTAGCTAGGCGCGCAATAAATTATTCTGTTAGTTACCTGGAGTGAACGTGATGTCTAAACTTCTATCAACCTTTTACTTGCTCTGCACCTGCTCTCTACCCAGCAGTGTTGCTTACAGCGCTACTGTAGATGAAGCCACAGTCCTCGCCGCCATGAGCAAGCCCGGTAGATTGGCAGACGATATCGAACGAGATAATCGTAGCAGACCGCAGACCGTAATTCCCTTACTCAACTTAGAAACGGGTGACCGAATAGTGGATATCTTTGGTAGCGGTGGCTATTACAGCGAGCTATTGGCCAGCGTGCTGGGCGCATCAGGTGAGGCAGTGCTACATAACAATCCGGGCTTCGAGGCCTGGGGCATAAACGGCCTGACCGACCGTTTCGACGGGCGTGATCCGGGCAATATCACTCGCCAAGTCAGTAGCGGCATCAACCTAGACTTAGGTATGGAAACACTTGATGCGGCACTGTTGGTCATGGCATTCCACGATCTGTATGTTATTCCAAAGCGCTACGACGGTGAAAAATATGTTCGAGTCGGCAACCCCGCTAACGTGGGCTATTTCCTGGAACAGATTTATAAGGGGCTGAAGCCTGGCGGCAGGTTTGTACTTATCGATCACGCCGGTGCTGATGAGTCAGACAACGAGACTGCAGCGGAGCTACACCGTATTATCGAGCCTTTTGCTAAAGCAGAAGTTTTACAACAGGGCTTTCGATTTGTCACCAGCTCAGACGCTTTGAGGAATCCTGCTGATGATCGCTCCATGATCGTTTTCGACCTGCCCATCCAGGGCAAGACAGATAGGTTTATTCTGGTGTTCGAAAAATAGGGTTGAAGTTATTAGAAAGTGCCGCTTACCTTCAGAGCCAAAATTCTGCCTGCCCCGCGACAATTGTATTCAATCTCTTCAAGAATCTGATCACTGATACGGCCTACAAAACGGGTACGGTCCCGACAATCGTCAATACCACTTGCATTTTGAACATCTAAGCGGAAGGTAATATCATCGAACGCGATTACTTCGAGAAATGCCGCTAGGGACGGGTCTGCATAGTAACCTTCGATGTCATCGATATCCCACAGCTTAGTATTGCCATCGATACGGTTTGTCATGTTGACCCCCCAATTCATTTTCCATTGGGGTACATCATGGCGCAAACCAAAGTCGAAGTCGCCGCGATTGAAGTTATTAAACGGTCTGTCATCGGCCAGTAGCGGGTCATAAATCTCAGAGGTTCTGGCGCTGGCACGACTCGTTACCAATACATTAGGTAAATTGAACTTGTTGAGGCGAATGCTGGCCTTCAGTTCGAAAACCCACATTTCCCCATCGCCGATATTGCCATTGGCAGCACGCAAATCATCTTCCGAAGACGACACATCGATTCTCTGACGAAAATCCTTATGCCGATGTTTGTACAGATTGGCACTTACCACACCCACATCATCGGGCAGACGGTATTCAGCCGTTAAGTTATAGTTCCACCAAAAGTCCGGCCGCAGATTTGTATTACCCGCCTGAGTATTTGAGTCATTGTCTTCGCTGTCTGTGGCGGCAACAAAGTCAGAGAAATTAATCTGCCGAACAAATTTATCGAACAGGAATCGCAACTGCAACTGGGGTGTAATATCAAATCGATAATCTATTTTCGGTTTGAAGAAATCAAAATCACGGGTGTTATTGAAATCTCCGAATTGCTCAATTTCAGAAGTCTCGTAGATAAATGATGTCTCCAACGACATCCTGGAATTAATGCGCCAATTGTGAATGGCAAAGGGCTCATAACGAATTTCCTCTACCCGAGTATTTGCATTAGATAAACTCACAGGCACCAGCCCGCCAAAGGCATCGGATGGGGTGCCGGAATTCAATGCCAGACCAAGCCGCAAATCGGATTCGAGTATGGTCTGAGCCCGCTCCATCCCAAACTCGACACTCTGTTCCGTAAACAGTTTCATGATATAGGAGCCACGGACAATACGTTCCTGCAAAATACTGGCTGCATCTAAGTATAAATTCTTCGATTCGGTGCCAGTAGGGGCAATGTCGAAACGTTCACGGGTACTGGTGGTATCATTTTCATTACTAATAAACAGCACCTTGACCCGGTTACCATTAGAGAACTGATACTCGTAGTCACCGCCAATTTCCCAGTTGCTCTGTTCACCCGGAATGGATTCCCGCTCCAAGAAAGGTGTGCTCGTTATATCTCTCAGATCGGTGGTCCTGCGGTTTACCGTTGTCGGATTATCATTCTGGGAATAAAGTGCGTTTAGGCGGGCTGTGCTATTACTAGAGAATTCATAGCCGAAATTGGTCGACAGTGTGTACTGGGTTTGGTCAATTATGCGATTTTCAAGAATTTGGTCGTTAGGCTGAAAGTCAGCGAGAATACTATGTTCCTTCGAGACCTGATGCTCATAACCTGGCTCGGCAATCGCACTTAGCAGAAAATCCAGACTACCGGCCTTACCTGTATAGTTCAACGAACCACCTGGTTCTGACGTGTCGTCTTCAAATAATTTAGTGGTGATCTCAAGGGACAACGCGGTGTCGGGTAAAACGTCGTAAAGGATAATATTGGCGATCTGGGTACTGCCCCGCACATCCAGCTCACCAGATGTGCCGCGAATTAACTCAATTTCGGAAACCTGGTCAGCACTGATTCGAGCCAGCATGGACTGAGTATTGTTGTTCTTCCCCGCCACGCGTTTACCGTTTACCAATACTTGTGTACCGTTGCTCCCGCTACCCAGCCCCCGGCCGCCACGAGATGCACCACGACTGGAGGAACCTGCCGCATTACTGGAAATATTCATTCCCGGAATTCTATTTATCATATCCAGCGCAGTAACGGGTGAGTACTCAGCAAAATAAGCCGCTGCATAAGAGATAGTTGATTCATCGCCCACGTTGTTTTGGGCGTACACCAACAAAGGGGCAGCGGCCAGAGCGAGAAGTGGTATAGATTGGAAAATTTTTGCCTTGGTTCTGCTTAAGTACTGCAGGTTTTCAGCAACAATTCGGTAATGCCTCAATTTAATGCCCCTTATTTGACCAAAATAATTCACTGGCAACAATGGATAGCGGCAATTATAGAGAAGGCTGACCTAAAGATATGTGATAAATTGCAAGCTTTCTAAGAGCCGCGCAAAAATCACGGGTTAACCACTGATTGCCTATTTTGATCCCCACCCCCCACCTCCCGGGGTCTTTATCAATAAGCGGTCACCAGCCTCAACCGAAACCGTGCACTTGGCTGGTAATAGCTTCCCATTCAGGCTGTTTTCTCCCCTAGCTCCGTCAAAGCCTCCCTGCAGCCCCCATGGAGCGTAGCTACGCCGCTCGCTCAGCAGGCTGATTTGTGCGGGCTGAAGGAATTCATATTCTCTAATCACACCATCACCACCAGCGTGTTCTCCGTCACCACCACTGCCTTTACGCACCGCATATTTTCTAACGCGCAGTGGATAATGCATTTCCAAACTTTCCACAGGGGTATTCAGCGTATTGGTCATGTGGGTATGCACCGCACTTAAACCTGCTTGCTGCGGTCCTGCACCCATTCCTCCGGCAATGGTTTCGTAATAATCCCAGCGACTTCCCGTGCCTGAGTCAATATTGCCCATGGCAATATTGTTCATTGTCCCCTGGCTCGCCGCGGGAATTCTTGCTGGCATTGCTTGTGCAAGCGCTCCAAATACGAGGTCCACCAAGCGCATCGAGGTCTCAACATTCCCGGCAGCAACCGCTGCCGGTCGAAACGCATTGAGCACTGATCCTTTACGAGTTTTTAACTTGATACGCCGAAACAATCCTTCACAGGCTGGTGCTTCTGCAGGCATTAAGCATCGAAAAGCATAGTATGCCGCCGCCGCAGCGACGGACTCTGGGCAATTGACGTTACCTGCCACCTGATCAGCGCTTTCAGTTAGATCGAGCTCTACGTCCGCCGCATTGATCAGCAGATTCAGCACCAAACGGATGTTCTTCTGCCCCAATCCATCGTTATCCAGATAGTCCTCGAAGCGATAACACCCGTTTTTCAAATCCGCTATAGCAACCGCTGCCAATCGGTCAGCATAATTATTTAGTTCGACCATGCCCTGGTAATAATATTTTTCACCGAGGGATTCCAACAAGGCGTTCAATCGCTCAACTGCAATCTGATTGCATCCAACCTGAGCGGCAAAGTCTCCATCTAATTGCGCTCGTTCGCTGCCATAGAGCAATGTCAGAGCATCAGCTTGTACGTTACCACCGCGCAGCAAAAAGGTCGGCGGGATGATCAGACCTTCTTCTTCAAGCGAAGATGACACGGGCATCGACCCCGGTGTTTCACACCCGATATTTGCATGATGGGCGCGATTGGCTACAAACCCGATCAATCTCTCTCGCCCCCCCCTGAAAACCGGCGCAATAATGGTAATGTCCGGTAAATGAGTGCCGCCGAGAAACGGGTCGTTCAACACCAACATATCCCCGGGTGACCAGTCCTGCTCACCCACAATGCCCTGCATCGCATACGCCATACTTCCTAGATGAACCGGAATATGCGCCGCCTGTGCATACAGCTCACCATTAGAACCAAACAAGGCACAAGAAAAGTCGAGTCGATCCTTTATATTTGGAGAAAAAGCCGTGCGCCTGAGCACCACCCCCATTTCGTCACAAATGGCAGCCACTCTGCTGGCAAAGAGATTCAGCTCAATTGGATTCACTAGTCACCTCGAACGCTGAAGCAAAGCCTATCTAACCGGCCGTGATAAGACAATTGCTCCGTATTAAATAAATGGCTAGAATGTGCATAACCATGGGTAGCGGAAGCTACCCTTTTTATTTGAAACTGACTAGTGCCCGTCTATAAATAGAGCCGCTACGAGAGAGGCTCCATTAGATCCTATTTAGGGATCGGCACCGGCAAACGAAGACTTAGCAGATGAGTGTTAAACATTTTCTTACCTTGTTGGATCTGGATAATAATGACGCCAGACACATTGTAAAGCGAGCAATGGACCTGAAACAGGCTCCGGCACTGGGGCAGAGCCTTAAGCACAAAACCCTGGGCCTGATTTTCGAAAAATCGTCAACCCGAACCCGAGTTGCATTTGAAGTCGGCATGGCCCAATTGGATGGTTCATCTATCTTTTTGTCGATGGCAGATTCCCAGCTGGGTCGGGGTGAGCCCATTGAAGACGCTGCCCGAGTTCTCTCCAGCATGGTTGATTGCATTGCTATCCGCACCTTCGAGCACACTAAATTAGAACGTTTCGCCGCACACTCCAGCGTCCCAATCATCAATGCGCTCAGCGACGATTTTCACCCCTGTCAGCTACTGGCCGACGTGCAAACCTATATGGAGCACCGAGGCGACATTACTGGTAAAACCGTTTGTTGGGTCGGTGATGGGAATAACATGTGCCAGTCCTACATAAATGCCGCTGCAGTATTCGATTTCGAGCTGAAAATCGCCTGTCCAAGCGGCTTCGAACCTGACAGTGAACTTCTTCTCAAGCACAAAACTCGGGTAAGCCTGATGCAGGATCCCAGGCAAGCAGTGGCTGGAGCCGATCTCGTGGTTACCGACGTGTGGGCTTCGATGGGTCAAGAAGAGGAACAGCAGCGACGGCAAAACAGCTTCGCCAACTACCAGGTTAATCTGGAATTAATGACGCTGGCTAAAACTAATGCATTATTCATGCATTGCCTGCCGGCACACCGTGGTGAAGAAGTAAGCGCCGAATTGCTGGCAGCCGAAGACAGCGTAGTCTGGGACGAGGCCGAAAATCGTATGCACTCGCAAAAAGCTTTGCTGGAATACCTCTGTTATAGCTAAGGTTTCCTTGTTCCACCGCAATATTACCAACCACAACATATGGTATTGGGTTTTTTTCTGGTTGTGGCCCAATTATCTGCTTTCCAGAGTTGCTGTGACACTGCAAGTACAGGTGTCAAGGAGTTAAAACCCCTATCCCGTGGCTATTTCAAACTTTTCCTATGACAACAACAAGTTATTCACAACTTGCCCACAATAATTCCACATAAAAACTACTTGCAATCACCCTGCAACCCCATTATCTTGTGCTAGTGGTTTGTAGCCTGTCCATATGTTGTATTGACTGAGCTTAAATCAAGGGCTTATTTCTTTCTCGTAAAACAAAAAATAATGAATTAAAACTAGTGGTTAGCGAGGCCACCTACTAAATATAATTAGAAAAGCGCTTGATAAGATAGGGATATTAATATCTTTTTGTAGGACTATTTTGGGAGTATTAGCGATTTCTAGGTCGCATAAAAAAACAATTAAAGTCCAGCCGAAAAAACACAATATATAGTATATGGCTTTTACGCTGAACAACTATCTGGCCCCACTGTAATAGTTAGAGTGCGGAGTGCAGAGCAGTTCAGATCGGCTGTGTCTTACGGTGAAAAATATCGGCCCGTGTGGCTCAGACACGGCTAAGCCAGCAATAAGACCAACAGGCTAATGAATAGGATAGCTAAAAATAAAAAATGGTTATTGACCAGCTTTCGGAGATAAAAATGCAAATAGATGTCCCTACTACAGATGGTTCCCGAGTACCCGCCGCAACAAAGAATCAGGACAATCCCAGCTCAGTAGTGTCGACCGCACCCGGGCAATTGCGGGTAATTAAGCGCAATGGTGCCGTTGTTTCCTACGATGGATCTAAAATTTCCGTGGCGATAACCAAAGCCTATCTGGCAGTAGAGGGCGGCAATGCGGCCGCGTCATCCCGGATTCATGATTCAGTAGCCCAGCTAGCCTCCCAAATTAGTGACATTTTCCGACGCCGGATGCCTTCCGGCGGTACCATCCATATTGAAGATATCCAGGATCAAGTTGAATTGGCGCTAATGCGCAGCGGTGAACACAAGATTGCTCGGAGCTATGTGATCTATCGAGCAGAGCACACCCGAATCCGCCAAAAAAAATGTGATACGGAAAAAGCTCAACAAACAGACATCATGGTCACCCATGTCGATGGTAGCCAGCATCCACTAGACACCGCTCGTCTGCAAACCGTTATCGATGAAGCCTGCGCAGGGCTGGAAGATGTTTCTGCCGAAACCATCTACAGTGAAACCTTGAAGAACCTATATCCTGGCGTGAAACTGGAAGACGTTAGAACCTCACTGGTGATGACTGCTCGCACCATGGTTGAAAAAGACCCTAATTATTCATTCGTTACCGCACGCCTGCTAATGGATACCCTGCGATCGGAGGCCCTGAGCTTTCTCGGTATCGCCGATACCGCCACGCAATCAGAAATGCACTACCGGTATGCGACAACACTTAGACCCTATATAGAAAAAGGTGTTGAACTTGATTTATTATCTCCACACCTGCTCGAGTTTGACCTCGGTATTTTAGGCGAGGCTCTCAAAGCAGAACGGGATCAGCAATTCACCTATCTAGGCCTGCAAACACTTTACGACCGTTACTTTATTCACAGCGGTGATGTCCGGTTTGAACTACCACAGGTATTTTTTATGCGTGTGGCCATGGGGCTAGCCTCCAATGAAGAAAACCGAGAAGAACGAGCCATCGAATTCTACAACTTGATTTCGAGCTTCGATTACATGGTATCTACCCCGCAACTCTTCAATGCAGGCACCTTGCGTCCGCAGTTGTCCTCCTGTTTTCTGACCACGGTTCCTGACGATCTACACGGCATCTATTCAGCTATTCGTGATAACGCCATGCTGTCCAAATGGGCGGGTGGACTTGGCAATGACTGGACCCCAGTTCGGGCACTGGGCGCTCATATCAAAGGCACTAATGGTAAATCCCAGGGCATCGTGCCATTTCTGAAAGTTGTCAACGATACTGCAGTAGCTGTCAACCAGGGCGGTAAGCGCAAAGGGGCCGTGTGTTCCTATTTAGAAACCTGGCATATGGACATCGAAGAATTTTTAGAGCTGCGCAAGAACACCGGTGATGACAGAAGACGAACCCATGACATGAATACAGCCAACTGGATTCCCGATTTATTTATGAAGCGGGTATCCAATGACCAGGAATGGACACTGTTTTCACCGAATAATGTGCCCGATCTGCATGACTTACACGGCAAGGCTTTTGAAACAGCTTACGAAGAATACGAACGCAAGGCTATAGCAGGCGAAATCGAAGTATACAAGACAATTAAAGCCAGCGATCTTTGGCGCAAAATGATCTCCATGTTGTTTGAAACTGGCCATCCCTGGATCACCTTCAAGGATTCCTGCAACGTGCGCTCTCCACAACAGCACACAGGCACGATTCATTCCTCCAACTTGTGTACGGAGATCACTCTAAATACCAACAAAGACGAAATAGCTGTGTGCAATCTGGGCTCGGTGAATCTAGTGAACCATGTAGATGAGAGTGGTCTTAATCAAGATAAACTGAAAAAGACCATCACTACAGCAGTGCGCATGCTAGATAACGTTATTGATATCAATTACTACTCGGTAGATCAGGCAAAAAACTCCAACTTGAAGCACAGGCCAATTGGCATGGGCATCATGGGATTTCAGGATTCTCTGTACAAACAGCGACTAGCCTATAGCTCGGATCAAGCTGTGGAATTCGCTGATCTGTCTATGGAAATGATCAGCTACTATGCCATTAACGCCTCGTCCAAACTCGCCGAAGAAAGAGGCTGCTATGAGACTTACCCCGGCTCACTCTGGAGTAAAGGCATACTGCCCATTGACTCGCTTAAATTATTACAATCCGAACGTGGTGAAGACTATTTGGATGTCAACCTTGAGCAACGTCTGGATTGGGATGGATTGCGTACACGCATCGCTGAAACAGGTATGCGCAATTCTAACGTATTGGCAATTGCGCCTACTGCAACTATCGCAAATATTAGCGGTGTCTCACAGTCAATCGAACCCACTTATCAAAATCTGTTTGTGAAATCGAACCTGTCCGGCGAATTCACTGTGGTGAACCCCTATCTGGTAAATGATCTAAAAAGATTGGACTTGTGGGACAGTGTGATGGCCAATGATCTTAAATACTATGAAGGCAGCGTCCAGAAAATAGACCGCGTGCCTGATGATATCAAACATATCTATGCGACAGCATTTGAGATCGAACCCCGTTGGTTGGTGGATGCAGCCAGTCGTCGCCAGAAATGGATTGACCAGGCACAGTCACTGAATTTATACGTAGCCGGCGCAAATGGTAAAAAACTGGATATCACTTACCGTATGGCCTGGCTAAGGGGGCTAAAAACCACATATTACTTGCGTGCTCTGGCCGCTACGACAACGGAAAAGTCAACCATATCAGACACCAGTTTAAATGCTGTCTCGAATGAACCGGCTACTGTACCCATGGCTTGTTCAATCGATGATCCTGATTGCGAAGCTTGCCAGTAATCATGAAAAGAATATTACAACCAAAGATTCAGAAACAGAGGTAACACTATGCTGTCATGGGAAGAATTCCACCAGGAAGGTAGTTCGGCTCAAGCCACTGATACCATCATGAAAACAGTAACCGAGCCAGAGCAAGTGATGGAACCAAAAGCGACTACTGATAAGCCGGACAAATTCCCGAACGAGATGACCCCACCGGAGCCCCTAAAGGAGCCAGTTAAGGCCAAAGCCGAAACTGAAGTATCAGCATTTAACAAGGCCATCACTGATCTAGCATCCCTTGATGCGGATGCAGGCATGGCTGAACTGGAAGGTGCCGCAGTACGAGTAAATGTTGACGATAAGCGCATGATCAACTGCCGCGCAGACCTAAACCAATTAGTGCCATTTAAGTATGACTGGGCCTGGCAAAAATACCTGGACGGTTGCGCCAATCACTGGATGCCTCAGGAAGTTAATATGACGGCAGATATCGCCTTGTGGAAAAGCCCCGGCGGCTTAACCGAAGACGAACGCCTGATTGTAAAACGCAATCTGGGCTTTTTCTCCACGGCAGATTCGCTAGTGGCCAACAATCTGGTGCTAGCGGTCTATCGACTTATCACCAACCCGGAGTGCCGCCAATACATACTACGCCAGGCCTTCGAGGAAGCGATTCATACACATGCCTATCAGTATTGCATTGAATCGCTAGCCATGGACGAAGGGGAGATATTCAATATGTATCATGAGGTTCCCTCCGTAGCAAAGAAAGCTGCATGGGGATTGAAATACACCAAAGCTCTGAGTGATCCTAACTTTAATACAGGCACGTTGGAAGCTGATCGGGATTTGCTAAAAAATCTCATTGCATTCTACTGCTGCCTGGAAGGCATATTTTTCTACTGCGGCTTCACCCAAATTCTTTCAATGGGTCGGCGCAATAAGATGACCGGCACCTCCGAGCAATTCCAATACATCCTTCGCGATGAGTCCATGCATTTAAACTTTGGCATCGACATGATCAACCAGATCAAACTGGAAAATCCGCAGCTCTGGAATGATGAAATGAAGGAGCAGGCAACGCAGATGATCTTGCAGGCGATTCAGCTGGAAATCGAATACGCCCGCGATACTATGCCACGCGGCGTTTTAGGTATGAATGCGGTAATGATGGAGGAATACCTTAAATTCATTGCCAATCGCAGACTGGTACAGATTGGATTACCGGAGCAATTTCGAGAAGTGGAAAACCCTTTCCCCTGGATGTCAGAAATCATGGATCTGCGTAAAGAGAAAAACTTTTTTGAAACACGGGTAATCGAATATCAAACTGGAGGTGCTTTATCCTGGGAATAAAAAGGAACACCCGGCGCTGGGGGGGGGTTAAGGCATGAGTAATAACAAGCATACCCAGAACGATCCAGAACGCACTTTAATAACACTAGAGCAATTAAGCCAGACTATCGAGGTCATGACCAATGTTGTCAATCGCCTACGCAAACACTTGAGTGAGCAGCTCCAGGCACAAGGCATAGAGAAGACAAGCCCCGGCTTAGGCGCTGAAAATATTGCAGATAATAAGCTGCTCACACACCCTCAGTCTGAGGATAGCCGCTCGAAACAAGAGTCTGAGCAGGAAAGTTTTGTTGTGGAAATTACTCAACCGGAGATAGAACCTGTTAAAAAGAGCAGCAAAATCTTGCATTGATGCCCGTTATTTTTTCTCCGCGGCACCGCCCTGTTCTCAACTGAGAAACAGGTTTTCGTTCTTCACTCCGTTATGCTTCACTTCAATATGCAGTTCTTCGAATTTCAACCATACAATGCTGAGCTGTACTGACGGATATAATCCCCCAATATTTGACCCGGGGTTCACCATCGAACACGTCACGGGTGATACGGCACAATGAAAATTGGTGCGCTTGTATTAGCCGCTGGTTTCAGCAATCGCTTTGGCAGCGTCAAGTTGTGTGCTCAACTAGAAAATGGTGAGACTATTTTTCAGCAGACAGTCAATCGCCTTTCCGCTGCCATACCCCACATTGAAATCGCAACCCGAAAAGAAGTCGCGCCACTAATCGAAGACTTTGCAACGAATATCCGTGTATTTAACGATGCTGAGAAAGGCATGGGCTCCACATTGGCCTATGGGATACAGTATTTTAAAGGATTTGATGGCTGCCTTGTTTGTCTAGCAGATATGCCCTTTATTGAACCAAGGACTTACGCCCACCTCGCCGGCAAGCTGCGACGTGACAATATCATCATCCCGACCTTTGATGACAAGCCGGGTAACCCGGTAGGGTTTGGTGTCAACTTTTTACCTGAACTCAGCGCGCTCAGCGGCAATCAAGGTGGTCGCACCCTAATGGAGAAACACGCTAAAAACGTAATTCGTGTGCCGGTGGATGACCCTGCTATTCTTTATGACATTGATACTCAGGAAGATCTGGCACAACTAGCCCGCAAATTTTCGACTACTAACTACTAACTAAAAACTAAAAACTAAAAATACCTGCATATTGGCATTGCTGTAACATTCAGAAGCAAAGAAATATCGACTAAAAATGTAAGCTCGTCCTCTTATTGCATAGCACAACACTTTAGCAATACAATCTTTGTCATGGGCACCTCTGATTATTGGCATTAGGCATATTGAGAGTATGAAAAAGATAAAGCACGAGAGCGAATTACTAAAAGAAGCCATCAGAGTGGGTACGCGCTATTTCGAAGCACGCGGGGCCGGTAAATTCGAATCAAATGACCATATCGATATCAAAGTACGTGCTATCTATTTGCTGCTCGCTAAAGACCAAATCATTCAACCTCTCGCCACCAAGGATGAAAACGTCAAAAACATACGACACAAACTAGCTATCTGGATTTCAAAGAACCTACCCTCAGATCACCATTTATTACAATGATATGACCATCAGTTTCAATAAAATAAAAAGCACCTGCATGACAAAAGCGGTTCTCCCATTATATAAGCTTCTCCTGACCACTCTGTTAGTGCTGCAGTCTATTGAAATAGTAGCAGATGCAAATAGCGCTCAAGTAGCTATGGAGAATTCAGCAAACCCACTGTTGCTGCTTAGTTCTTCGAAGGGTGATATCTATTTGGAACTGTTTCCAGCCGAGGCGCCGAATAACGTGGCAAATTTTATTGCTCTGGCCGAAGGTGCAAGTGAAAATGACAGTGAAGAGCCTTTGCTGCAATCCAGCCGAAGTCCACAGCATTTCGATGGTGTACGCTTTCATCGAGTGATTCCGGAATTTATAATCCAGGCTGCTAGCCCCTCCTATCACATATTGGGTGCCCCAGACGAAGTGCTTTCAGATGAGATCAACGCCAATGTCCTGGGTCTTGACCAGATGCTGGTGTTAAATCCAGACGGCTCATTTCACGAATACCTGAATATTGAGGGTAAAGCTGATTATGAGTCCCGCATACTCAAGCCTCTTTATGAAAAGATGGGTATTCTATCTAATACCCAAGTGCAGGAGCGGCAATACGAAATACTAGAAGCGCTACAGAAACTGACAGTGAAAGCTGCTTATGAAAATCAGGGCTATGAATACAGTAATCGCTTAGCCTCTCACTCGGTCAATCGCGGTATAATCGCGTTGACGAATACGGGGCCCAACAGCAATGGGCCTGAATTTTTTATCAGCCTCGTCGATGCCAATTGGCTCACAGGAAAATACACGGTAATTGGAAAAGTGGTAGAAGGCATGGAGGTAGCAGATATCATTGGTGAGACCGCCATAGATGCTGCCCGCTATTCCAGCCTAAGCACCGTAATCTATTCGATACGCCAAATAAATTAATGTTGTAGCTGGTGGAACCAGAGAATTCGTTATGTCAAAAAATAAAAAAACTGACTCTAGAGGTATCTATGCAATGTGTATTACCGCCGGACTAGTTTTTGGTATTGGCTTAGGTCCTGTATTCGGCAATGTTTCTATTACTGCAATTGTGGGCATGATCAGCGGAGCCGCCGCCGGATATTATTTCGCCCACCAGAAAAAACGCAATCGTAAACACTCATTCAGATAGTTCATCAAAGAATTGGAGTGCCTTGAAAATCAGGCTAACCAATCTTTTAGGCAAGCCCTGAGAGATCGTTTTGAAAAATTTCGCGGGTGTACGGGGGCAGAGATTCAAGTATCGCCTTTCCATAGCGCTTATTCACTATGCGTTCATCAAACAGCGTTATTCGACCCGTGTCGGTTTCACTACGCAGTAGCCGACCACTAGCCTGAACCAGCCGAAAGGCGGCATCGGGTACTGCCAACGTCATAAAGGCATTCATACCCTGCTTCTCTATCCACTCAGAGAGCGTCGCCTCAATTGGATCGTTGGGTACGGCAAAAGGTATCTTGGCGATTAAAACATGGGTACAGTATTTACCTGGCAAGTCCACTCCTTCTGCGAAGCTGGACAGACCAAAAATGAGACTCCCCTTGCCCTCATCAATCCGCTTACGATGATATTTGAGCAATTGAGATTTCTGATAGTCGTCCTGACATAGCACCAGATCGCGCCACTCATCAGGCAGACCCGCCAACACGTCTTGCATTTGTCTACGGCTGGAGAACAGCATTAAGGCGGCATCGTTTAGGGCAAGCATTTCCGGCAATGCTTTCACGATCAGCATCGTGTGCCTTTCATTATCAGATGGCTCACAGTTGAGCCGTGGGATGACCAACTTGGCAGAACTAGAAAAATCGAATGGGCTGGGTATATTTAGATAGTAGCTATGATCAGGTAACCCTGCTCGCATTTTCAGCATATCAAACCTGCCAAGCGCTGATAGAGTGGCCGAAGTAAGTACGGCGCCAGCACATTTTTGCCAGAGTTTTTCCTGTAAATTGCCGGCGGCAAGCACCGGACTGGAAGCCAGGCTAATATCTGACTGCGTATCGTTTTCGGAAAATGTCAGCCACCGCGCATAGGGCGCGTCCTGCTCAGAATCTGCGCGGGCATAACTCAACCACAATTCAAGACTGGCCCCGGCGCGCTTGTTGAAACTACCGATTATGGGAAACCACTGTTCTGCGAGTTGGCGCAGTTTCAGCTCAATGTCATCTTCCATGGCGTCCTTGAGCGTGTCGGCTATATCCTGAAAACCGATACAAAGCCGCATAAACTGCTTCCCCAGATTGGCTGCCGCGGACTGAATCTCAATTGGCACTACACCGAGGCTAAAAGCATGCTGCACTCGGTCAAGATAGCTATCAACCGAGTTCACTGATCCCAATGTTTGCTCCAACAACTGCCAGATCTCTTCCAAACTCGCTATAGTTTGTTTAACGAGCGACTGCAATATCTCCGCTTGTTTTCTTTCCAGAAATTTGTCTTTACCAAGCCTGAGCAAAATATTTTCGCTACGCTCCAACCAAGTGATACTGCCCTTAATTCGAGTAAAAGATGAAAAATGGTTGTTGCTCTTCAATGGCAGATGATGGGCTTCATCGAAAATGTAAATACAATTCTCCGGGTCAGGTAAGATTGCGCCTCCACCCAATGCAAGATCAGATAATACCAAGTCATGATTGGCGACAATGCAATCGGCCTTATCCACGGACTCTCTGGCTTTATAGAAGCAACAATTACGAAAGTGGCTACACTTGGAGCCCATGCACTGGGTATTATCAACAGTAACCGATCTCCAGTTGTCATCTGCAATCGGTTCTTTCCAGTCATCCCGGTCACCTTCCCAATCACCAGCACTTAATTCAATAAGCATCTTCTCGTATAGCGCCTGATCACCTCCAAAGGATGCACCTAGTTCCTCTCCATACAAGTCGGCCATTGCCTGCATGCTGTCGCTTCCGCGCATGAGCATGTCCAGCTTGGATAGGCAAATGTACCGTCCCCGCCCTTTGGCCAGAGAAAAGCTGAAGTCCAGATCACAGCTACTCAAAATATCAGGTATATCTTTGAGAATAACCTGCTCCTGCAAGGCGACAGTAGCAGTGGCTATCACGACTTTACAATTCAGCGCTTTGGCCAGCGGCAGAACCGCCAGGATGTAAGCTAGGGTCTTTCCTGTGCCAGTGCCGGCCTCCACCACGCAGATAGGGGGTTCTGCGACTTCGCCGTCATTGATGTCGGCCAGACATTTCGCGATTTCAGCAATCATCTGCCTCTGACCGTGCCGAGAAATCAAGTTTCTGTTTTCTAGTAGCTGCCGGTAGGCTGCCTGTACCTTCTCTTTTACTTCTGGTGCGAGCATCCAGTTATCCGTTAATTGTGGTGCTTAGAAGGGCGCGATGCCGCAAATCTATACGTGAAACTGCATTGAAATTATAGCACCAGGAATGGAGAAACCCCCCGAAAGCAGGAGAAAAAATCCGAATACGCGGAAATTGTCTACGCTGTCATGGCCAATTTCCCTAGCTTCAGTAAAACTTTGCTACTGGAATGGAAAGAACTTCTGCTAAACTTGTCTATCATAACTAGGCAAAACTGATTTGTAGTCAATGGCAACACTCCCAGAAAATTTATTAGCAGCATTTCCTGACATCAGCTGGCAAAACCAGAGTTCAACCAAACGCCTGCGCTTTGTACAAAAGTTGGGCCAGGATGGCGATGGGGGTCAGGAAGCTCTCCTGTACATTGCACAAAATGATGAAGAACTGGGGGTGAGGAGTCGGGCAGTAGAGTTTATAAGCCAGTTATCCACTCTACAATCAATGCGAGCCGAGCCCGGGTTCTTGCAGGGTGCGTTCGTTCATCAATTCTATCGGGTATTATCCGGCAGTTTTAATTCAAACGCTACTGAGGCAGAGCGCCTAACAATAATTAAACAATTAGATGCTGCGGCCTTGAAGCAAATAGCTCTGCTGTCGAAATGCAAGGCAGCAGGAAGCGAAGCCTTATTGGCGATCGAAGAACCTGCAGACATTGCCGACCTTTGTTTATTTGCTGCCAGCGTGCATGTCAGGAAAAATGCCGCATTGAAGTTAACCGATCACACATTGATCAAGGAAATAGCACTAAAAATTGAGGGAAAAGACAAGACCGTTCATAAAATTTTAGAAAAACTACTCCAAGAGCCTTCCAAGCCAAATGTTGCCTCGGTAAAAAAATTAGCTGATACGAAAGCTGAAGTCAAGCAGAAGAAAACCAGTGAAAGTGTAGCCCAACCCAAAATCAAGAAAGTAAATACTAGGGGTCCTGCAAAGATCAAAAACCCCGAACAGGAATTGCTGAAACTCACGGCTGAACTCAACAAGCTTAGTCCCAAGAATACAGACAAGTTGCATGCCCTCAAGATCTCAATAAACAGGTTGAGCCAGTTGGAGGAATCTGAGTTAAAGACACTCCAGGGAAAAGTTCAAACACTGCAAAAGGATCTTCAGGTAAAGCTGGATAGGAATCTTAATCATCAAAAACAACTTGAAGAAAACACTCTGGCACTTCTGGAAACATTGAAACAGGCTTTAGACAACGGGCAATCGCACGACGCCTTGCCCGCCTGGGACAAGATTCAGGGAAATATTAGTAATACGCAGGGTAAACTTCGCTCCACTCTGCTCGCGCTAACTAATGTCTACAAAGCGAAGCTAGATGAGCTCAGGGACTGGAAGTCTTTTGCTGCCACTGAGAAGAAGAAAGAGCTCATTACTCAAATGCAGCATTTACTGGATTCCAAAATGCATGCCGGTGACAGATCCAAGCACATTGGCGATCTGCATCACAAATGGAAAGCACTCGGCAGGTCCAACCAAAATGAAGAGCTTTGGCGAAAATTCAAAAAGATTTCAGATCACGCCTACGAACCCTGCAAAGCATACTTCAAGCAACGCAAACAGGATATGGCCGAAAACCTGAAAAAGCGACGAGAGATCTGCACCAGATTGGAGGCCGATCTGGAGATTATCGCGAAGGAAAATGTTAATATTTCAAACATTAACAAATTGTTAAGCCAGTCGGAAAAAGAATGGAAAATATACTCTCCAGTTGATCAATCAAAAATAAAGGCGCTACAAAAAAACTACTACGGTGCGGTAAATAAATTGCGCCGATTACGTCGCAATTCTCTCAAACAAAATGGCAAGGAAAAACAGGATTTAATTAATCAAGCTCAGGATCTAACTAATCTCGAAGATAATAAAAAAGCCATGGAAGAAGCCAAGCGTTTGCAGCAGGAGTGGAAAAAACATGGCCCCACATCTTATAAAGAAGATAAAAAATACTGGGACAATTTTCGAGCAGCTTGCGACAAGATATTTGAGAAACGTACTCAGCAATCTGCCAAAATTCAAGATGACATAAAGTCAGCTGAGAAAAACCTTGAAGGCATTCTAAAGTCACTAGGGAATACGCTGGAACTGAAAGACGAGGAGTTTAGAGAAGCTCGAAAAGATTTTAATAGCTTAGTGCAAGAATTTGCAGCCTCTCTTGACCCCAGGATAAAGAAACAACGCAGCCGTTGGCTAGATCAATTTAATGGTGTAAAGCGAAACATAGAGCAGCGCTTTAAAGCACTGCCGGATAAGAAGCATCTAAAATTAAAGAATCTAATATTAGCCAAAGCTAATTTTTGCTCAGCATTGGAATCAAAGCTACTGAGCAGTAAAAATGACGAAAATCTTAACCAGGTCAGTGCTCAGTTTGACAAAGAGGCATGGAAGGGGCTGGAAACCAGCGGCAATATTGCATATGAAAAAGTGATGGAGGAAAGAGTACAAGAAGTCTCTAAAGCCAAATCATTGCAAACGCTGAAAACTATTGTAAAAGACTCTGAAAGCAAACTAAAAGCGCTGTGTATCGAACTGGAAATTCGCGCCAATATTGAATCTCCAAAAGAAGACCAATCTCATCGTATGCAGATACAACTGGATCAATTGAAAAATGGCTTCGGTCAGTCCAAACCAAGCCGAGAGGAAAATGTTAAATACGCGTTCGATGCTGAACTTAAAAGCCTTTGCCTTGGCCCCATTACAGCTGATGCTCAAAAACCGCTTTATGACAGAATATCCAAGGCAATAAATAAACTAATCTAGCGCACCTCTGATTTAACCTCTAAGGGAAAACCGAGTGATGATCGCATTCGCATAGTTACTTAGATAATGCGTATGCAATCGGGTGTCAATCTTAGCCAATCGTTCTTCAAACTCTACCCGTGATGATTCTCTAATTTGATGAGCTTGAACTTCGGTGCTAAGCTTGGGAATTTCAACTGTTCCCAGTTCCCTTAATTTTTCAAGCGCCACATAATTACTGTCTCTAAGTTGATAATTTTCGGCAATCTGCACATTTATTAGTTCAGCAATTTGTTCGGGCTCATCGCTGTTGTAAACAAGTTCATTGCCGAAGGCAACGTGAACATGGCCTTTGTAGCCAATCATACCCATAACAATGCTGTCTATGTCACTCTCGTCCGTTTTGGAAAAACTGCCTGTTTTCTCAATTTCGTAAAGCTCCTCCGCCTTAAGCTTATCGCAGGGATCGTATTCGTAAGAAATTGCAATGGGTACGATATGTAACTTGGCCAGAGTCTCACTTAATGGCATTTTCCGATGTGCCATTGCCAGCATTTTCAACAGCGTCGGATCAGTTTTATCGATCCCATCTTTCGCCCGGCCTTCTCTTTGCGCAATCCACACATTCTGTTTAGTTTTTATGCAATGATGTATATATTCAGAAAGTACTGTTAAAGACTTTAATAGCTCGCGTCCTTTGAGTGACCTCATCACAATAAAGCTCTTATTGAGGCGCATCAGGTCAGTAACGAAAGGTTTCTTTAGCAGATTGTCGCCAATCGCGATTTGCAATGTCTCAAACCCAGCATGATAGAGCATGTAATTTACAAACGCCGGATCCATGGCGATGTCTCGGTGGTTACTAATAAATAGATAACTTTTATTACCTCCAATATTTTCCATACCCGAATTTGTTAAACCAGTGGTAGTGTCTTCAATCATTTTATCCATGTACACAGCGATTACATCCTGCATACTTGCAACATCCTTAACATCCTTGAGTTGGGTTTTAAGCCGCTTGCTTACCAATGAGCACATCAATCGAGGCAAAAATCCTGTCAATCGCGGGTAATAAAAACTGGCAACACTGTGTACCAATTCAGAATTTTTCAGTAGCGAATCGATTACCGAGCGAATTTCTTCACCTTGATAGGGCCTTATGTTTTTAAAATAATCCATTTATTTATTCTAATTATCATAATTTAGGAGCAGTTATTCTAGTTAAAACTATCTTTAACTAAGTTTGAAATTGCTTAGCAACACTAGTTCAAATTTTGCATCGGCTTCCTCTCGTTTACCTCACCTGTAACTTCGTCGGA
>Ga0302135_10000218_pt1 | contig 35244 bp, 30 predicted proteins | sample CBN3_surface_MG_FD_203119 | JGI IMG/M metagenome (GOLD analysis project Ga0302135, IMG submission 203119) | Marine microbial communities from Western Arctic Ocean, Canada - CBN3_32.1 | ecosystem: Environmental > Aquatic > Marine > Oceanic | place: Canada: Western Arctic Ocean | collected...
CACACGGACCTTTTGCTCGAAGCTATTGTTTACTCATCAGGAAGAAAGCCATACAAGACTTTGTCAGTTATAGAAACACCACGTATATAGAGGCTTTCAGCTCTTAACCAGCCCCCACAGCCGTTACAGTCCACAGCTTATCCTCCGGCTCTTCAGCCCTAGATAACTGCGCCCACCCCCGTTTCCTAGCAACCGCCCAGCCAGCACCCCACCCTAGGGGCACACCCCGATAAGTCAGAATGGTTCCATTGCACCCGGATACATACTATTCCGAAAGTCAGATTACCGGTTGATCCCAACTACTTAACACCCCAAAACCTCTAAAACTGTAATGCCACTAGTATATATAGGGGGAGGGTGGGGTGGCTTCCTGCGTACCCCTAGCTAAGCAGGCAGCCTAATAACGTTGCTTTTAGTGGATTCTGATTGGAGCAAATGTTTATTTATTCGCTTCATTGTCCTTTGTAGTTTTAAGGCCGTTTCAGGACTTTCCAATCCCTTCTTTCCATAATTCATCATTATATCATTCACACGGAAAGAATAACCTGACCAACCACCGAGATACGCAATGTCTTGGTTATCAATGTCATTGGTTTGTGCATTGTTTTTGAAGGCATGACGAAACGAATACGCAGTAGCTTTCGGATTAACCTTCTCAAGAATATTTTTAAGTTGCTTAGAGATATTACTTTCAGTTTTATCAGCCACTGCACCTAAAATGTATTTTGACTCTGGAGCTATTGTATTAATTAGCTCCCTGATTCTGTCTACTTTATAGACTAAGGGGATAGTTCTTGGCCTGTTTTTAGTTTTAACTTTTCCCATAACTTTAATGGCTGGAATGTCAGCATCAAGAAAGGTTGAATTTTTCTCCATTCTTTGTAGTTCGCTGGCAATACAACTGGTTTGAGCCATTATCAAGATCGCTAATTCTTTCCAACTCTTGTAGTAACCTGAGCGGGTATTTTGGGCTAACTCTACGATGGCTATTACTTCTTGGGGGCTTAATGTTTCTCTCTCTTTTGGTTCTGTGCCTTGAATATCTGGCTTAATAATTTTTATTAGAAGCCTATGTGATCTGGCCACTTGGTTAATAATGGCACATGCCATGTTAATTTCTTTATGAATGGTCGAAGAAGAAGGTGTAGCTTTTTTCCCAGCCTTTACAGCGTCTTTCCTGCATTGCTCTCTATAAGTTACATAACGATCTAATCTGTCGTGAATCTCTTCATTAGTAAGAACGCAGTCACCTACAAAGTCGAAGAAAAAATTCCACCTATGAAAAGTTTTCCTAAGTTGTCTATCTTGAATATCTAGTTCTTTCTTCTCTGCATAAATGTCCCAACAATCAGACAATAGAATAGTTTGGTCTTTGGATTCGCTCCTCGGCAAATTCAGCAGCTTCCACGCTTCGTCTGCTACTTGGACATGTGTGGGAATATTTTCGTCTATATCTATTTCGCCTGAATCTCTTTTGTTATAGAACTCTCTCGCTTCATCTAACAGGCCAGATTGATCAAGCTTATAATCTGTTAGGTTTTCAATGTTTCTATTGTCTTCGTTAGTTAAGAATGGGTTTGGAGAGCGATCGCCTTCATTAAAGCCGTGTGCTTTTAAAAGGTTCCTAGCTTCTATTGCGAGTTCTCGTGCTTTGATTAAAGGTAGATTAACTTTTCTTAAATTGGAGATTAGAGATTCAAAGGCTCTGTGGTGTTCTAGCCAAGCTTTGTGTATTTCTTCTTCGGTTTGGAGCTTAGCGCCTAGCTTCTTTTTATAGAGCTTTCTGCCTTTAAAGGTGGGGTGATCTCTAAGATCGGTAGGGACTGATCGTTGGTAGGATAAGTAGCCGTTCGCTTCAACAAGACCTTTTAACTTCACGTTGAACTTCCCCGCAATCGCTTACAAGAAAGGCTATTCTATCTAATAAACTATCTAAAATCAACCATATAAGAGGGCTTATATTGGCATAAATAATTGTTATATAAGTATAATATTACTTTAAGTTGGTGGAGGCGGGGGGATTTGAACCCCCGTCCGTCAGTTCGCGGCCTTCGGCTCTACATGCATAGCGTCGTCTATTGAGTTAACCCTTATCCGCCCGACGGGCAGGGTGATTTGGGCGAGCTTGAAAATTTTTAACCGCTTCGCGTCAAGCGCACTAGGCTGGCGATTCCGTTCTAGATGACGATTGCGAACACCAGTTTACGGACATCCTAGTGGCAATCGCTAGCAAGCTCTTAGGCTGCTAGGGCGTAGCTTTCGTCGTTGGCAACTATAAAGTTGCAGCGATTGATTTACGAGAGTCACTACCCTCTCGACATGCACCTCAGGTTTTGATACCGGCGTCGAATCCGAATCGCCCCCAATGGAACTTATGATTATAGCATAATTTGCTGATTTTGGCTTTGCTTCCCCCTTGAGCCGAAGCGGCAAGAGCAGCAGGGGGCCGCTTAGCGATTGGCGTGACGAACAATCCGTTGCTTATAAACCGCCCACTCGCGATCTTTTTCGGTGGCACGCTTGTCATGATCCTGCTTTCCCTTTGCCAGGGCTATCTGACACTTAATCAGATGGTCTTTCCAATAGAGCTTGGTGGCTACACAGGTGCGGCCTTTTTGCTGCGTTGCCGCATAGAGTTTTGCCAGCTGTTTGCTGTGCAGGAGAAGTTTTTTGGTTCGCGTCGGGTCGGCTATAACGTGAGTACTGGCGGTGTTAAGCGGCGTGACGTTACAGCCCAGTAGAAAGGCTTCGCCGTCTTTTATCAGCACGTAACTATCCACCAGCTGCACTTTCTTCATGCGCAGGCTTTTCACCTCCCAGCCTAGCAGCACCACGCCGGCTTCGAAGGTGTCCTCGATAAAGTAGTCGTGCCGAACTTTTTTGTTCTGCGCGATGGTGGTATCGGGAGTCTTGGGTTTTTTGGATTTAGCCATGGGGCGGGATTATAGCCTTATAGTGAAAGTGGCCTGTAGCGAAAGTGCTTGCGGTGGATGTAAAAGTTACTCGCGCTGAAAATCACTGGGGGGGAAAGAGCGGAAGAGAGCCGCGTTGTACTGCCGTAGGGCCGCTGGTAGAATCCACTGACGCCGCCGCATAATAATAAACTAAGCTGCTGAATTTCAAAGAGGTTTTTGATGGTAGAAGACAGAGGACAGTTCAGTTCGAAGTTGGGATTCATACTGGCTGCCGCGGGTTCTGCCGTGGGCTTGGGGAATATGGTCGCCTTTCCCGTCATGGCCTCGAAAAATGGTGGTGCTGCGTTTCTTTTAGTCTACCTGGTGTTCATTGTTTTGCTGTGTTACCCGGTGATGATGTCCGAGATCGCCATGGGCAGGCGTACGCAACGAAATCCCGTGGGTGCTTTCGGCGAGATCGCAGGTGGCAATAGTCTCTGGCGTTGGGCTGGGAAGCTCGCCATCGTCACGCCTTTCATGATCGCGGTATTTTACCTGGTAATCACCGTGTGGCTGGTTGTGTATCTCGGGCAATTGGTCAGCGGCCACCTCGACTACTTGGCCACCGATGTCGCCTTCGGCGAAGTGGTTTCTTCGCCATCGTTGTTTGTCTATTTGCTGCTGTTGATGGCGTTGATATTCGTGATTTTACTCGGTGGCGTTAAAGGCGGCATCGAGAGGCTGGCCCGCGTGTTGATGCCGTCTTTAGTGGTCATGTTACTGGCACTGATGAGCTTCGTACTGACATTGGACAATGCCTTTGCCGGCGTTCGCTTCTACCTGATTCCAGATTTCAGCAAGCTCAATGGGTCGGTAATAAACAGCGCACTAAGCCATGCCTTCTTCTCTCTGTCTCTGGGCATGGGCATATTGATTACCTATGGCTCCTATTTTAGCAAGCGGGATAACATCGCCTCTGCGACTCGACTGGTAGCGGTAGCCGATACCGGAATTGCTTTTTTCGCTGGCATGCTGATTATTCCTGCGATTTTTGTATTTGACCCCGGTACCAATACCGAAGAGCTATCTACCAGTTCTGTCAGTCTCATTTTTAGTTTTCTGCCCAAGATATTCGTGCTGATGCAGGCGACTTTTGGCTATGTGGGAGCCAGCGTGTTTGCCACCTTATTTTTTACCCTGGTTTTCTTCGCTGCTCTCACCTCTTTGGTATCTATCATAGAAATTCCGATTGCCTATTTGATCGACGAGTGGGGATTCTCACGGAAAAAGGCGGTGATCTTTCAAGCGGCCGCGCTGCTGTTTTTCGTCACTCCAGCGACGATGTCACTGGGCATGTCGGAGTCATTGACCGCCTTTACCAACTACGCCGGTGTTAGCAAATCGGTTTTCGATGTGATATCGGACGTGTTTTACGAAACCATTCTTCCCTTCGGTGGATTTTTAGTTTGTGTGTTTTGTGCTTATCGGTGGAAATTTTCGGGTCTTTCTGAAGAGCTCGCGCTGGGGGATGAAAATTACCGGGGCTCGTTTCTCGAAAAATACATCAACTTTTCTCTAGGTACTGTCATACCGGTGATTTTATTTTTGGTGTTCCTCAATACGGTGGCACTGAAATATTTTGCTTACAATTTATTCGGTGTTTAAAAACTCAACTCAACTCAATTGATTACAAACCATCCAGGGTGCCATGACATCTATAAACCGTAGTGCATTGGTGAATTTTAGTGCCAAACAAATGTACGATCTGGTGAATGACATCGAGAATTACCCGCAGTTCATGCGGGGTTGTGAGGCAGCAAGGATAGTCAGTCAGAGTGAGAACGAATTAACCGGCGAGCTGACTCTGGGCAAGGGTGGATTCAGGCAGAGCTTCACCACTCGGAACAAATTGACTCCAGACCAGATGATTGAGATGCAACTGGTAGAGGGTGCTTTTAGTGATTTTAAGGCTTGCTGGCAGTTCAAAATCTTGACCGGGGAGGCCTGCAAAATCAGTTTGGAAATGGAGTTCGAATTTGACAGCGGTGTAATGAATTTTGTCCTGGAAAAATTATTCAACAGCTCTGCCAATAATCTGGTAGATGCGGTGGTGAAAAGAGCGCAATCGATTTATGGGTGATGATGCTGACGCGGCAGAAAATATGATTCCGGTGGAAGTAGCTTATGCGGCACCCGAAAAGCAATTACTAGTTGCCCTGGAAGTGGCAGCGGGAACCAGCGTTCATGCAGCCATTGCGATTTCAAATATAGCCGACGAATTTCCTGCCATCGATCTACTGCAGAATCCGGTGGGGATATTTTCCATGCAATTGGATGGAAAAAGCATGCCAACAGCTGAAGACTATGTGCTACAAGCGGGTGACCGTATCGAAATCTACCGACCTCTGCTTATCGATCCCAAGCAAGCCCGTCTTGAGCGAGCGCGGGCAAAGGCGGCAGAGACAAAAGCTAAGCCGTAAAAAAAATCTGCACGCGCTGGAAGGCCAGGAGCGAAAGTTCAGAAAAACCAGCTTTGAGAAATGGAAACGCCGATCACCGGGTCTTGGTCTTTAGAGTACACTGGAAATACCGCATAATGCCTTTCTCCTTCTCTGCCAAGCGGACAGTTTGAATGCCAAGTGACAAGACCCCAAAGAAAACCAAGAGTTTGCTGGCTCGTATCGAGCATGGCCTGCATGAGTACTACGTGACTCCTTATCGGCGCTCGTTTGCCAGAGCCCAAAGAGATGAAGACGACCTTTTCATGCTGCTGGTATTCGCTGAGAATCTCGGCATTCCCAACCCGGCGGCATTCTATACCATGGAATTGCTGCCCATTGTCTACGATCGCTTTCATGACTGGCACACACGCATGGGCATGGAGCGCTCGCCGCTGGATCATATAAGTTGCTGTTAGAACTCGCGCGCGAAAAAAAAATACTCTTCTTCGGAGGCAAGGGCGGCGTTGGCAAGACCACCGTGTCGGCCGCCACAGCGTTGGCTATGGCCAACGAAGGTCGCAATGTCTTACTGGTCTCCACTGATCCGGCGCATAACCTTGGGCATCTGTTTGATTGCGCAATCGGTTCCAAGCCCAAGAAGCTGACGGCTGGGCTGGATGTGATGGAGCTGGACCCTGCGGAGACAGTGAAATTGCACATGGAGGAAATCACCAACTCCCTGCACCGACTCATGCCCGTCAACTTGCGTAGCGAAGTGGACAAGCACATGACTCTGTCCAGAGACGCACCGGGCATGCAGGAAGCAGCGATTCTTGAGCGCATAGCGGAGGTGGTCGAGCAGGGAGTTAAAGAATACGACCTGATCGTGTTCGATACGGCGCCTTCCGGGCACACCGCGAGGTTAATGGTGCTGCCAGAGATGATGTCAGCCTGGACCGAGGGGCTCATCAAGCGCCGGGAGAAAGCCGACCGTTTCGCCGAGATCGTCCGCGGCATGGGCAGTGATTCCAGCATGGAAGACAAGATTTTTGGTGCCGACGCCAAGGATGCCGATTTGACGAGGGAGTCGGGCATACGACAAATACTGAATCGGCGCAGGATGCGATTTGGCGGCTTGAGAGACCGGCTTTCTGACCCCGAGCAAACGTCCTTCATCATTGTGCTGGCGGCGGAGCGCTTGCCGGTTCTGGAAACCATCGAGCTGTATGAACAGCTCCAAAAAGCCAATGTAAGCATCGGTGGGGTTGTTGTGAACAAGCGTTCACCGGCAGGCATGGGCGCGTTTTTGGAAGAACGACGAGTTCAGGAAGAGCAGCATATGGCTACTCTGGCGCAAGCGCTTCCCGACCTGGCCCGGCAAGACCTTTATCTTATGGCGCAGGACATCATCGGCATAAAAGCCTTGGAACAGCTGGCTGAAAAGTTTTAGTAAAAGCGGCTGGACTGCGATCAGGTTCGAGGTAGTAAGGGACTTTTTAACCACTCGGGTATCCCTGCGGGCGCAGGCACGGTATTCTCAGGAAACTCGAGTTTCAAAAGTTGACTCTATGCGTAAATCCAACACAAGGCGGTTCTCCAGGTTGCCCGCGATAAGATCTTTGGCGGCCTCTGCGGTGCTTTGCCTTTTGCTCCTGTTCGTTCAGAGTACGGATTTGATTCATACCCACAAGGGTGATTTGCAACGACAATTTGACTGTGAAATTTGTTTAAAGATTGGTTCATCTACCGATCTGGTGGCATCGACTCACGCGCCCATTGACGCTGTCCCTGCTGCGCAGCGTGCCTACAACAATCAGCATCGCTCCACCCACGTGCTCCCGTTCCCTCGCCAGTTGGCGCGAGCCCCTCCTCTAAAAGCCTAAATTCACCAACAATCCAAGCGCGCGCCTGGTTTTAGTATTCGCCCGGATTCTCGCGTGAACTGGTTGCTTAATCTGAACTTGAAGCTGGCTTTAGAACAAAAATGAACTCCACCTATCTCTTGGCAACGGCTGTAGCAGGTCTGGCAGTGCTGCCCGCTCAATCCAGTGCAGCGGCAGCGGCAGCGGCAGAACTGGAGCATGCCGACGCCGCACTGGAAGAAATAATTATCACCTCGACACTGCATCGCAGCAGGGCGGATACCGCCTTGCCGGTAAATATACTGGCCGGAGAAGAATTGCGGGAAAAGGTGGCAGCGACACTGGGAGAGACGCTGCAAGATCAGGTTGGCGTCACTATCGCCTCTTTTGGACCCGGGGTGGGCGCGGTTGTGATCAGGGGGCAGGGAGGTAATCGGGTGCAGGTGTTGCAAGGAGGTGTCGGCAATATCGATGCCTCGTCAATTAGTGCAGATCATGCCAGCAGCCTCGAACCTTCCCTGGCTGAACGCATCGAAGTGCTCCGAGGTCCGGCTACGCTGCTGTATGGAAACGGTGCCATTGGTGGGGTGGTCAATGTCATCGACAACCGGATTCCGATGCGCTTGCCAGACGCGCTTGGGGGCCTGATGGAGACACGTAATAACAGCGCATCAGATCAGCAGGTGAGCGTGGTAAAACTCGAGTCTGCTGTGGGCCAGTTTGCCTGGCACCTGGACGGCGTTTATCGTGAAAGTAACGCGCTGGAAGTGCACGGCTTTGCGATCAATCCTGCTACTGTAAATTTTAGTGATGCCAGCGAGCTTGAGTCGCTGCTCGCCAGCAAGGACAAGATTACGAATTCCAATGCGCGCTCGCAGGCCAGCAGCATAGGCGGCTCATGGCTGCTGGAGGGTGGCTACATAGGTGTCGCGTTCAATCAACTGGAGAATGAATATGGCATTCCAAATGGCATCTCCACATCTCAGGATGAGGAAAGTAATATCCGTGTTGATATGGAACAGGATCGGATTGACCTTGAACTGCTGCTGCCACTTAGCGGGCTATTCAGCGAAGTTCATGGCCGCCTGAGTCAGGTTGATTATCGGCACGCTGAGATAGAAGGCAACGGTGAGATCGGCACACTCTTCGAGCAGGATGGCGTGGAGGGGCGCTTCACGTTTCATCTGGGTCTGAATGCAAGCCATGAAGGCGTGTTCGGCGTGCATTTCTCTCACCGGGATTTCTCAGCTTTGGGTGAGGAAGCGTTCATCCCGCGTACCGACATAGATTCTCTGGCACTTTTCTCTGTGCAGAGCATCGTCGTTGATGACACTACGTTTGAATTTGGACTCAGAGCAGAGCAACAGACTCTCGATCAGATCGACGGCAGCTGTAACGAGTCAACCGTCAGCTGGAGTGGCAGCGCGTCTTCTATCTGGCAGTTCCGAGCAGACATGAACCTGCTGTTTGCCTTTGCGCACTCTCAGCGTTCGGCGACCGTGGAAGAGTTGTATTCCAATATTGGTACAAATTGCAATGCGCTCGCGCCAGCCGAACTGGTTCAACACGCGGCGACTCAACGCTTTGAAATTGGCATGCCGGAGGTGGCACTAGAAAAATCGAATAATGTGGAAATTGGTCTGCGCAAGCACCTCGGGAATTTGACCGGGGAGCTGAATATTTTCTACAACGAGATCAGCGATTATCTGTTTTTGCAGGATACCGGAGTCTTTAGAGATGGCGTAGAAATATCGCGCTACGCGCAGGAAGACGCCGTGTTTCGCGGTGTGGAGGCACAATTGGGGTTTCCGGTTTTGCGCAATGGTGAGCACCTGTCAGAGCTATCGTTGTTTGCAGATTATGTGTCAGCGAAATTCGATCGCAGTGGCGATGTGCCTCGTATACCGCCGCTGCGCTTTGGCGTGGAGCTGCGCCATTCCCATATCAACTGGCAGGCGAAACTGCGTCTGACGCAGGTGCAGGATCAAGGCAATACCGGCCTCAACGAAACCAAAGCTGCAGGCCATACTCTGCTTAATTTCTTTCTTGATTATCATTTGCCCTTTGAGGACATGACCGGCCTGTTATTCCTCAAGGGCAGCAATATGCTGGACGAGTCTATACGAAGTCACACATCGTTGTTAAAGGACGTGGCACCAGCGGCGGGCAGGGCTATCGAAGTAGGTTTGCGGTTTGAGTTCTAGCCGAGAAGAACTGGCAGTGGGGTCAGGTCTTGCCTGTTAGCCATAGCACTCAATACCGGCGCTACAGCGCTACGGCGCTAACATTCGATAGTTTGCCTGCTAAAAACAAGATTTCTTAATTATAAATCTGCAAGCCGAATATCCCTTGACACCGCATAATCCGGGGTTTACTTTGCTATTGCGATGACATCAGGATGTAGTCAAACGCCTATAGAAAATAAAAGTTCAAACTGAACCAATAAAAGAGATAGGTCGGAGCATGCAATGGCAAAATCCTGGTTGATTTACCTTGTCGTTGGTCTCGTGTCGCTGGCTTTACTAGCTGGCTATCTACAGACTCGCACTCTACAGAATAGTGCGCCGCTTATAAGCACAATGTCGACGCCCCAGGTTCAAGGTTCAGCTGATTCCCAACGTGCGCTCATCGATCAATACTGTGTGGTCTGTCATAACCAGACCCTGAATACCGGCGGTCTGGCACTGGACTCTATCGACATCGGCGCCGTACACGAGAACCCTGATGTCTGGGAAAGGGTGCTAAGAAAATTTCGCGCCAATGCCATGCCGCCTACCGGCATGCCCAAACCCGATGACGCCAGCATGCAGGTTCTGGTTTCCTACCTGGAAGATTCTCTGGACAGCCTGGCCATTAGCAATCTCAATCCGGGCAGAACAGCGGCTTTCAGTCGGCTTAATCGCAACCAGTATCAAAATGCGATAAGAGATATGCTGGCACTCGAGGTGGATGTCTCCGCGCTGCTGCCCGCCGACGATTCCAGTTTTGGCTTCGATAATGTCAATGTCACCAACTTTTCCCCGACCTTGATGGAGCGTTATCTTGGCGCAGCACAAAAAATAAGCCGACTCGCGGTGGGGGCACCCATGCCCAGTCCGGCCAGCCATGTCGAGTTGGTGGCGGCAGATCTCACCCAGGAGGATCGATTTGAAGGTCTGCCCTTTGGCACCCGGGGTGGGACCGCGTTCAGCTACAATTTCCCGCTGGCGGGTACCTACCAAATGCAGGTACGACTGACTCGGGATAGAAATGAGAATGTCGAAGGTCTTACCGAAGCCCATGAACTGGAAATAACGTTGGACGGTGAGCGCCTGGGGTTGTTCGAGGTTACCCCGCAGCGTTCAGAGCGCTTTGCTACTTTTTATTATTCGGATGAGAGTGTGGACACGGGCCTCGAGGTAGAAATTCCAGTGCAGGCAGGCCCCCATGAGGTGGGAGTGGCGTTCATAAGAAAGAATTCAGCGCTCATCGAAACCACCCGTCAACCCTATATCGCCCACTTCAATAGAGACCGGCATCCACGTATTCAACCGGCAATCCATTCTGTTTCCATCGCCGGTCCCTATGCTGCCGGGGGTGCCAGCGAAACCCCCAGCCGGGAACGAATTTTTAGCTGTCAGCCAGAGGCTAGCAGCGAAGAAGCGGCCTGTGCCCGGGAGATCATCCTCGGCCTGGCACGCCGTGCCTTCAGGCGCCCGGTGGGAGAGGCTGATATTCAGTCTGCCTATGGGCATTACCAGAGCACCCGGGATCAGGCTGGGTTTGAGGCCGGCATTGAAATTGCGTTGCGAGCCTTGTTAGTGAGTCCGGAGTTTATTTTCCGCATCGAGGCCGAGCCGGAGGGTCTCGCGTCGGGCTCGCCCTACCAGATCAGTGAGCTGGAATTGGCTTCCCGACTGGCCTTTTTCCTCTGGAGCAGCATTCCCGATGATGAATTGCTTGCGGTGGCCGAACGGGGCGATCTTTCAGATCCCGCAGTGCTCGCCAGGCAGGTACGGCGTCTGCTCGCCGATGCGCGTTCCAGCACCCTGGTGACAAACTTTGCCAGTCAATGGCTGTATCTGCGGAATCTGGATGCTGTCGATCCTAACACCAGATTGTTTCCCGATTTTGATGACAACCTGAGACAGGCCATGCGACGGGAAACCGAGCTCTTGTTTGCCAATATCATCGACCAGGACCTCAGCGTAATGGAGCTTCTAACTGCCGATTATACTTTTCTCAATGAGCGCCTGGCCAAGCACTACGGTATGGCCAATGTCTATGGGGATCACTTCCGTCAGGTTGAGTTGGGGCCGGACAGTCAGCGTGTCGGGGTGCTGGGACATGCCAGTATTCTCACCGTCACCTCCTATGCCAACAGGACTTCTCCGGTGCGGCGAGGCAAGTGGGTGCTGGAAAATATTCTCGGAATTCCGCCACCACCACCGCCGGATAACGTACCCGCTTTGAGCGAGAGTGAGACCAACGTCAAGGCTCTGACCATGCGTGAGCGCATGGCTCAACACCGTGCCAATCCGGTTTGTGCCGCCTGTCATCAGGTCATGGATCCGGTGGGACTGACCATGGAAAACTTCGACGCCATAGGCCGCTGGCGTTCAGAGAATGCCGATCAACTGAGCATCGATGTGTCTGGCTATTTGCCCGGTAGCGAACCCTTCGAAGGAGTTGCCGGCTTGCGCTCGGCCTTATTGAAAAAACCCGACGCCTTCGTCGGCACCATGAGTGAGAAATTATTGACCTATGCCCTCGGCCGCGGGCTCGAGTATTACGATGCTCCGGCGGTGCGAAGTATCCTGCGTGCAACGGCAGCCAACGATTACCGTTTTTCTGAGATTATTCTAGCCATAGTAAATAGCACTCCCTTTCAGATGAGGAGGCCCCTATGATTATTACCAGCAAGGCCCTGCCCCGACGTACTTTTCTTCGTGGTGTAGGAGCTACCATTGCTCTGCCCTTTCTCGACGCCATGATTCCCTCTCTGTCGGCACAGTCCAGTGCTATTGCTGCACCGGTGCAACGGCTGGGGTTTTTCTATATACCCATGGGATCGAATCCGGCGGAATGGATGCCGCGGCAAACCGGCAGGCTCAGCGAGCTGTCATCATCGCTGTCACCCCTGAATCCGTTTATGGATAAGCTGACGGTGTTGTCGAATATGGAAATTAGAAATGCCTTTACCACCGGCAATCATGCTTCTGCCAATTGTGCGTTTCTAAGTTGTGAGCGCGCCAAACGTACCGAAGGTAGCGACTACGAACTGGGAACAACTGTCGATCAGATCGCCGCCCAACAGATCGGTGGCGAAACTCCATTCCCGTCGCTGGAACTGGGCACCGATCTGATCGCACAGGTTGGCAATTGTGACAACGGTTACGCCTGTGTCTATATGAACAGTCTTTCCTGGTCGTCTCCGACCACGCCACTACCTACCGAGTCCGACCCCCGGGTCTTGTTTGAACGATTGTTTGGTGATGGTGGCAGCCCGGAACAACGACGCGCAGAGATGGACATCAATGCCAGTCTGCTCGATGCTGTGATGCAGGATATATCTCGCTTACAAAGATCGTTGGGAGGTGGTGACCGCAACCGGGTCGAAGAGTATCTTGATACGGTTCGAGAAGTAGAGCGCCGGGTGCAGAAATCGCAACAGCAAACTGCCGCTACGCCCTTGCCGGAATTACAGCGCCCCACTAGCGTTCCGGATGAATGGGAAGACCATGTAAAATTAATGATAGATCTGCAAACCCTGGCATTGCAGGCGGATCTCACTCGCATTATATCCTTTCAGCTGGCGCGGGAAGCCAGCACCAGAACCTATCCGCAAATTGGCGTGCCCGAACCTCATCATCCTATTTCTCATCATGCCAATGATCCTGAGAACCTGGGCAAGTTAGCTAAAATTAATCAGTACCATGTGTCACTTTTTGCGTATTTACTGGCAAAATTACAGTCAACGCCTGATGGTGACGGTACGCTGTTGGATAACTCCACTTACCTGATGGGTAGCGGCATGGGCAACCCGGATATCCATGACCATTCCAATTTACCCATCGTGGTTGCCAGCGGCAGCAATAGCAGTATAAGAGGTGGGCGCCATATTAAATTTGCCGAACAGACTCCTCTAGCCAACCTGCACCTGACCCTGCTGGATAGCGTCGGAGTACACCTGGAAAATTTTGTAGATAACTCGGGTAGGCTCGATGAGCTTATGCACACAGAATCAGCCTAAGTCGGAGCTCAGCTTCATGATGAAATCTTTAAGCGTAATTTTATTCACAGGGTTGACGACCCTGTTGTTTATTTCCAGTTCGACTTTCGCGCAACAGGATGTTCGCTTGATTGAAGCGACAGCGGCTCAGGACGCTTCCGCCTTTCGCGTGATGCTCGATCTGGGCGTCGATGTGAATGCGCTTGAAGTTGATGGTACCACCGCTCTGCATTGGGCGGCACACCGGGACAATGTAGAGATGGCGAGCGCACTGTTGCAGGCCGGTGCGAATATTCACGCACACAATCGTTATGAGGTTGCGCCACTCTCGCTTGCTGCGGTGAATGGAAATGTAGCAATGGTCCGGCTGTTATTGGACGCGGGAGCGGATCCCAACACCGCCATGGCGCAAAATGAAACTGCATTAATGACAGCTTCACGCACCGGTGTAGTCGCTGTCGTACAACTATTCCTGGATGCTGGTGCGCAGGTCAATGCCAGCGAAAGTTGGCGTGGACAAACAGCCTTGATGTGGGCTGCTGGCGAGGGCAATCTGGAGGTGACACAGATGCTGTTGACGCATGGGGCAGATGTGCATGCACGCTCTGAGAAGGGTTTCACGCCGCTGCTGTTTGCCGCCAGAGAAGGCAAAGTCGATTTGATACGGCCGCTGCTTGCCGCTGGAGCCAACGTTGATGAGACCCTGCCTTCCAGGGCTGCGGAACGTACCGAAAGCGGGCAGAGCAACGCCGCACAAACCGGTGTTACGTCGCTGTTGCTGGCGGCCGGAAGTGCCCATTATGAGCTTGCCGCTTTGTTGCTGGAAGAAGGTGCCGATCCCAATCATGCGCCGCTGGGCTGGACTCCTCTGCATCAGCTATCCTGGGTACGCAAGGCTGGCCAGGCTGGCAGCAACAATCCGTCCCCGCAAGGATCAGGCTCCATGGGCAGCCTGGAATTTGCCCGCAAGTTGGTAGAGCACGGCGCCGATCTCGATGCCCTGGTCACAGAGCGGCCGCCGGTGGGAGTCTCGGCTTTGAACATGAAAGGGGGTACAGCATTCCTGCTGGCGGCCCGCACCGCCGATGCCGAGCTGATGTCGTTGCTGGCCGAGTTGGGAGCCGATCCCCTGCGAGCCAATGAGAATTACTCCACACCGTTAATGGTGGCTGCGGGCCTGGGTACCGGCGCGCCGGGCGAAGATCCTGGCACCGAACTGGAAGTTCTGGCGGCTGTGCAGGTCGCACTGACTCTGGGTGGAGACATTAATGCGGTTGACGACTACGGTGAAACTGCTATGCACGGCGCCGCCTATAAACACCTGCCAGAGGTGGTGCAATTCCTGTCGGATTCCGGCGCGGAAATTTCGGTCTGGAACCAGGAGAATCGCGAGGGTTGGACACCGCTCGCCATTACTCAGGGAATCCACCGCGGCATGAGCGTCATCAGTTCCCGCGAGACCGAGCTGGCAATTCAACAACTACTCGATAGTTTGTAAGCCGCAGTGTCTACGCTATTAGTTCGAAACCCGCTTGTAGCTGCTAGCTTCATCAGCGCTACGCTATTGACAGTTTTTAGTTCCGCCGTCATGGCACAGCAGTCAACTATCGACCTGAGCGGCGTCATCGATTTCCACGTTCACGCCGGTCCTGACTCCAGACCCCGATCGCTTAATGATTACGAAGCTGCCAGGCTGGCCAATGCGGCCGGTATGCGCGGAATAGTATTGAAGAATCATTTCACCATGACTTCAGACCGTGCGGCGCTGGCGATGGCGCTAGTCGATGGCCTGGAAATCTTTGGTGGGGTGGCACTGAATCGGGCCGTAGGCGGCATTAACCCTGAGGCGGTGCGGCAGATGGTGGCTTTCGACGGAGGCCGTGGCAAAGTGGTCTGGTTACCCACGTTCGATGCCGAGTTTTATGTTACCCGGGCGGGACAGGCCGACGCCTTTGTCCGGGTTATTGAAGCAGGTGAGCCGGTGCCAGCACTCAACGAAGTGTTCGAGCTGATAGCTGAACATGAACTGGTGCTGGCTATGGGACACTCTTCACCAGAAGAAGTACTATTACTGATTCCTGCCGCGAAAAAGTCAGGTGTCGCAAGAATTCTGGTAACGCATGTTTTTGGTCAGGATGCGACGCCGCAGGAGATGCAACAGATGGCGGTGGCAGGGGCTATCATGGAATTGGATTGGCTGGCCGCGTATTCGGGTGCAGTTGCGATAGACGATTATGTAGCAGCAATTCGTCAGCTCGGCGCAGAGAATTTCCTGATCTCATCGGATTTTGGTCAGGCCGAAAATCCTGACCATGCGACTGGCATGGCTGCTTTTATTCTGGCGTTACAGCAGCGGGGAGTGACGGAGTCAGAGATCGATATTATGGCCCGCCGCAATCCTGCCATGCTACTGGGACTGGATTAAGCAGTTTAATCTGGCTGGATTGGTCCTCTCGTAGGTGCTGACAAATTAACTCGCCCTGGGTGATAACTGTGTCGTGAAATAGCCAAAGCTGTTCAAAAACACTGACGTCCACCCGAATTTATTCAAGCTGCGGTTTGGCCTTATCGCCGACCACGACAGTACGACAGAGCATTGGCATCGCGTAACCGAGGCACCTGCTGATAACGATCTGGGCTTGCGGTCTGAGTTTTAGTAAAGGAGAGAGAAATTAATCCGAGGCGTCTTCTTCAGGAGTCGGACTGAAGTCGCCGTTGAAGCTCACGAGTGCATCGTCGACGAAGAATATGGTGACTTTTTCCTGGCCGCGGTTGCCGCCGCCGGGCTGGTAGTTATAAACGTAGTCCCAACGGTCCTGGTGATAGGGGTCTCGCACCAGGGGTGTTCCCATGACGAACATGATCTGGCGTTTGGTCATGCCCGGGCGAAGTTGATCGATCATTTCCTGGGTAATGATATTGCCCTGGGGTATGTCTATTTTGTAGACACCTGGAAATACCAGGTCGCCCAAGCTGCCGCATGCGCTCAGTGCAAAGCCGAAACTGATTAATACTAATTTTTTACCAAGAGCCGTCATTTTGTTTTCGTGTTGTCCCGTTAGTACCGCTGTAACCCCGACTATTGCTAGTTGAGATTCAACTACACTTTCCTAGCATGCAGGGAGGAGGCATAATACCCTACAAAATGCAGCAGGAAAACTATGCGTCTGTCGCTTAACTCCAATTTTGGAGCTCTGTGGCAGGCAAACCAGCAATCCTGAGCAAGATTTACCAATGCCTTAAAACCCTGCACCCCTTTGAGAACCGACTATGGCCACAGAGAATCAGGAGCTGCGTGATGCAGGTCTGAAAGTAACCTTACCCAGAGTAAAGATTCTTCAAATACTTGAAAGTTCCTCCACCAAGCACCTTAGTGCGGAAGATGTGTACAAGGCTTTGATCCAGGCCGATGAAGATGTCGGGCTTGCAACTGTCTACCGGGTGCTGACCCAGTTTGAATCGGCAGGTCTGGTCATGCGTCATCATTTTGACGGTGGACACTCTGTATTTGAGATGACCGCAGTGGAGCACCACGATCACATCGTCTGCAACCATTGTGGCACGGTAGAGGAGTTTTTCGATGAGATCATCGAGCAACAGCAGGAAAAGATAGCTGCCTCCTACGGCTTCAAAATTACCGATCACAGCATGTATCTCTACGGTGTCTGTAAAAATTGCCAGAAAGAATTTGGCTGAGCAGGGCCTGGGAGCCTCTGCTTAAGGATTCACCGCCTCTGTGTGATCTGGAGCCTGCTGCTGATGGGCGCAATCCGTAGTGAGTGGCCTTAGTCCTTAACGCTTAATCCTTAACTCTTAATCCTTAACAAGGGTTGCTGTTCTCAGTTGCTGGCAACCATCTGCTCGGCGTGTGCGAGTGACTCAACGCTGTATTCTTCTCCGCCCAGCATGCGCGCTACTTCTTTGATTTTTTCGCTGCTCGTCAGCTCTGAAATTTCTGTGAGTGAAGAATTCACTTCCCTGCGCTTGCTGACGAACAAGTGATGGTGTCCCTGGCCAGCCACCTGCGCCTGATGTGTCACACACAATATCTGGGTGGAGCTGCCGAGTTGGCGCAGTAATTCACCTACGATCTTGGCGACGCCACCCCCAATGCCCACGTCCACCTCGTCGAAGACCAGGCTCGGGGTTTGGGAGGTTTGTGCCGTGATTACCTGAATAGCCAGGCTGATCCTCGATAGCTCGCCACCGGATGCAATTTTAATCAGCGGCTTTGCCGCTTGCCCGGGATTGGTGCTGACCAGAAATTCTACGGATTCCAGGCCGTGCAATACGGGGTTTTCAGAGGCTGTATCTTGCAGGGTCACAGCCAGCGCGGCGTTGGGCATGCCCAGTAATTTCAATTGGGCATTAACCTGCTGCGCCAGTTTTTCTCCACCACGGCGGCGTAGTACTGAGATCTTGGAGGCGACCTTTTTATACACGTTGCGTAGTTTCTGGTCACTTGCTGTGAGCTTTTCCAGCTCCTCATCGGTGTTTTGCAGTCGAGTGAGTTGTTGTCGCAGGCTTGCCACCACCTCGGGCAGCGCGTTGGGATGGACCTTGTGCTTGCGGGCAATGGCATGCAGGGCACTGAGTCTGGCGTTTACCTGCTCCAGGCGCTGGGGATTGGCATCGAAGCCGGCGCCGAAATCTCGTAGCTCCGATGCCGCCTCTTGCAGTTGAATATCGGCGTTCTCCAGCAGACCAATAATACTGTCGGTATCTGCTTGTTTTTCGGGTAACTCGTGCAGCACCGCCAGCGCTTGAGCGAGCAAGGAGCTGACGTTGTGATCCTCATTTTCACTGCAGAGATTTAGCGCTCTGGCAGTAGCGGCCAGAGTTTCATCGGCGTGATTGAGAGTCTTGAATTCCGCATCGAGATCGGCAGCTTCATTCACTCCTATGTCTAATTCATCGAGTTCGCTTAGCTGGTAGGACAGAAGCTGCCACTGTGCCGAGTCTTCTTCAGATTGAGAGCTGAGACTCTGTAGCAGTTGAAAATTGGCCTGCCATTGCTTCCAGCTCCCCCGCAGCGCCGACAAGAGCTCCCCCTTGACGCAATATTCATCCAACAGGCGCTGGTGAGTGGCACGATGCAGCAGTGACTGATGTTCGTGCTGACTGTGGATGTTAATCAACATCTCACCGAGAGACTTGAGGTTACTGAGGGTAACTGGAGAGCCATTTATGTAGCCCCTGGACCTGCCATCATCGTTTACTACCCGGCGTAACAGGCAGCTTGGAGAGGCATCTTCAGCCTCCAGATCGTGTTCGGCTAACCAGTTCTGGGCCGCCAGAATATTAGCGGTATTGAATTCTGCGCATATCTCGGCCCGGCGCGCGCCACTGCGGATAATGGCCTTGTCTGCTCTGTCGCCCAGAGCCAATCCGAGCGCGCCAACAATGACAGATTTCCCGGCCCCGGTTTCTCCCGTAATCACCGACATACCTGCTTTGAATTCAATTTCCAGAGAATCGACGGTGGCGTAATTTTGAATAGTGAGTTGTAGCAACATGGTTACAAAGTATATTGGATCGGATCGCACAAATGCACAAAATTTCGGGCAAAAATGTCTCCTGAATCCTGTAAAACGGAATTCGCGCATGAGCGGTGCCCATGGATTCGCTAAAACCCCTCCAAATTAGCCAGGAACTGCTTGAAAGCTGAGTGTACGGCCCCATATAGGCGACATTAGTCGAATAAATCTTGTAAGCGGCGAAGCAGAGCACTGTAATCCAGAGGAAGGCATGAGCAAGCAGACAGCAGACGACGAAGAAAACAAGCCCCAGAGCACGGAAACTGATTCCGCAGTCGAGGCGGAGCAGTCAATTGGGGTCGACGATTCGCCAGCACTGAACCTGAGCTATGCCGAGATGAACTCGGCACAGGCGGTAGAAAAAGTGTTGGAGTTCGAATTGGCGGCACAACAGGCACAGGATGACCTGTTGCGAGTGCAGGCGGAAATGCAGAACTTACGCCGTCGAAGCCAAATGGATGTGGAAAAGGCGCACAAGTACGGACAGGAAAAGTTTGCAGCTGAATTGCTGGGAGTGATGGATAACCTGGAAAGAGCTCTGGCTTCCGCCAGTGCAAATAGCGAGGGTGCCGGCACTGAAAGCGGCCTCGATGAAGGTAAGAAGATAGCCGCGATCTATGAGGGGGTGGATCTGACTCTCAAGAGCTTCGTTGACTGCTTCAACAAATTTAATATCACAGTCGTTGACCCCCTTGGCGAGCCCTTTGACCCGGAACTGCATCAGGCGATGTCTATCCAGGAAAACCCTGATGTGGAGCCCAACACGGTAATAGCAGTGATGCAAAAGGGCTACACGCTTTATGGTCGGGTTATCAGGCCGGCCATGGTGGTCGTATCGAAGGCATAATTTGCCGCTGGTGGCACTTAGCTAAGCAGTTGAATTTCCTTATTAATTCGAAGAACCATGAGTAGGGCACGACTGCTTAGACGTGCGGAATCAAGTCAGCAGCACTACTAAGACATTAATTTGCAGGATTTAGGGCATTGATCCTTGAATTAGGCCGGATCGGGCCAATATTGAGAATCAGAGCATGAAAACGAATCAGCTTAGACAGTGATCAGATACAGATCGGAGAGTTAGAAAATGGGTAAGATTATTGGAATTGACCTGGGAACCACCAACTCATGCGTTGCGGTCATGGACGCAGGCGAGGCCAAGGTTATCGAAAATGCAGAAGGGGATCGTACTACCCCATCCATCATTGCATACAGCAGCGAGGGAGAAACCCTGGTGGGCCAGTCGGCCAAGCGCCAGGCGGTAACTAATCCTACCAACACCCTGTTCGCCATCAAGCGCCTTATTGGTCGAAAGTTTAAAGATAAAGTTGTACAGAAAGACATCAAAATGGTGCCTTATGACATCGTGGCAGCCGACAATGGCGACGCCTGGGTTGAGATTAACGGCGACAAGATGTCACCCCCTCAAATTGCTGCTCAGGTTCTGATGAAAATGAAGAAGACGGCAGAAGATTATCTTGGCGAGGCGGTAACGGAAGCTGTTGTAACCGTACCGGCGTATTTCAATGATTCCCAGCGCCAGGCGACCAAAGATGCGGGCAAGATTGCAGGTCTCGTTGTCAAGCGTATCATCAACGAGCCAACCGCCGCAGCCCTTGCCTATGGTATGGACAGGAAGAGTGGTGACACCACTATCGCTGTTTATGACCTGGGTGGCGGTACTTTTGATATATCCATTATTGAGATTGCCGAGACTGATGGTGAGCACACGTTCGAAGTGCTTTCTACCAACGGCGATACTTTCCTTGGTGGTGAAGATTTCGATCTGCGCCTGATTGATTATCTGGCCGACGAATTTAAGAAAGAGACCGGTATGGATCTGCACAACGATCCACTGGCCTTGCAGCGACTGAAGGAAGCTGCCGAAAAAGCCAAGATTGAATTGTCTTCGGCACAGCAAACTGAAATTAACTTGCCGTATATTACCGCCGATGCCAGCGGGCCGAAGCACCTGGTGCAGAAGCTAACGCGTGCCAAGTTTGAATCTCTGGTTGAAGATTTGGTTGAGAAGACGCTGGGGCCGCTAAAGACGGCGCTGGCCGATGCCGACCTTGATGTTTCCGGTATCGATGATGTAATTCTGGTCGGTGGACAAACCCGTATGCCTCTGGTGCAGCAAAAAGTGGCTGACTACTTCGGCAAAGATTCTCGTCGCGACGTCAACCCGGACGAAGCCGTGGCCGTCGGTGCAGCGATTCAAGCTGCCGTACTATCTGGTGATGTTAACGATGTACTCTTGTTAGACGTGACACCATTGTCTTTGGGCATTGAGACCCTGGGCGGTGTTGCCAGCACCCTGATCGACAAGAACACGACTATCCCTACCAAGAAAACCCAGGTTTTCTCTACCGCCGATGACAACCAGACCGCAGTGACTATTCATGTTGTTCAGGGTGAACGTAAGCAGGCTACACAGAATAAATCGCTGGGTCGCTTTGACCTGTCAGATATTCCGCCGTCGCCTCGTGGCTTGCCGCAGATTGAAGTGGCCTTCGATCTTGACGCCAACGGCATCCTTAATGTGTCGGCGAAGGACAAGGCTACGGGTAAGGAGCAGTCTATTATTATCAAGGCATCCAGCGGATTGTCCGATGAAGAAATCGATCAGATGATAAAGGATGCCGAGGCCAATGCGGCGGAAGATAAGAAGTTTGAAGAACTTATCACCGCTCGCAACACCGCCGATGGTCTGGTCCATGCCACCAAGAAGACGCTGGAAGAAGCGGGTGACAAAGCCACCGATGAGGAAAAGGAAGCCATCAACACCGCGGTGACCGCCGTAGAAGAGGCGATCAAAGGTGAAGATCTGGCTGATATTGAAGCCAAAACCAAAGAGCTGAGCGATGCTTCAACTGGCCTGGCACAGAAAATGTACGCCGAACAGCAGGCTGAGACTGAAGGTGCCGAAGGTGCAGCGGACGCGGCCAGCGGTTCAACCAATGATGACGCCGTCGATGCTGAGTTCGAAGAGGTCGATGAAGAAGCTGAGAAAGAAACTGAAGAAGAAGGTAAGTAACGCGATGGCTTGATTGGAGCGTGCTATTTCTCTCTCAGGCAATCGAACTAAATCGCAAAAGCTAGGCCATCTCGATGGCTTAGTTTTTTTGCGTTTAAATACCCAGGGTAGCGTTAAGAGTCGACCGCGTTATTCAGAGATGTCCTGGCAAGCTGCAGGCATCGAATTCGAGTTGCGGTTAAGAAGAGAATCGAATTAATGTCAAAGCGCGATTACTACGAAGTTCTGGGTGTTTCCCGGGACACAGCGGGGGCCGATATAAAGAAGGCTTACCGACGTGTTGCGATGAAGCATCATCCGGATCGTAATCCAGACAACAAAGAATCTGAGGACAAGTTCAAGGAAGCGAACGAAGCCTTCGAAGTTTTGTCGGATGCCAAAAAACGTGCGCGCTACGATCAATACGGTCACGCTGGCGTTGAAGGCCAGACCAGTGCGGGCAGTGCTGATTTTGGTGATATTTTTGGCGATATATTTGGTGACATCTTTGGCGGCGGTCGTGACGGTCGCAGTCACATTCGCAAAGGCGCAGACCTGCGCTACAACCTTGAGCTCAATTTGGAAGAAGCGGTTCAGGGTACTACGGTCAAAATCAAGATTCCAACGTCGGTCTCCTGTGATGGCTGCGGCGGCAGTGGCGCCAAAAAAGGTACTACGCCGGTAGATTGTAGTACCTGCGGTGGTCACGGCCAGGTCCGCATGCAGCAGGGCTTTTTCTCCATGCAGCAGACCTGCCCCCGCTGCCAGGGAACCGGCAAGCAGATCAAAGACCCCTGCAGCACCTGCCACGGCCGCGGTGCGATCGATGAAACTAAAACCTTGTCGGTCAAGGTTCCAGCAGGGGTGGATGTTGGCGATAGAATTCGCTTAACCGGTGAAGGTCAGGCGGGAGTGCACGGTGGACCGTCGGGAGATCTCTATGTTGAGATTGCTGTGCGCAGTCATCATATATTCCAACGTGATGGCCGCGACCTGCACTGTGAGATTCCTATCAGCTTTGGTGACGCGGCGTTGGGCGGTGAATTGGAAGTGCCTACACTCGATGGCCGAGTCAAGCTGAAAATTCCTGCTGCTACTCAATCTGGAAAACTCTTCCGATTGCGTAATAAGGGCGTTACGCCAATTCGAGGTGGCAGTGCCGGGGATCTATTGTGTAGGGTAGTGGTGGAAACACCCATTCACCTGACGAAACGCCAGCAAGAAATTCTGCAGGAATTCCAGGAGATTCAGGAACAACAGGGCACCAGGCAATCACCTCGCAAGTCTTCCTGGTTTGATGGTGTCAAAAAATTTGTTGATGGACTGCGGGCCTGACACCGGGGCATCACTGCATTGTTCAGAGCTACCCTAGCTCTCGAAGCTGCAGGGAGTGTCATTTGTCACCAGCTTAGCCTGGTCTCAATCGAAAATTGTATCAGCGATCTGCCGATGCACAGCCGCCTCCAGTCTGGGGCCAAAATTGCTTACCACCGTAGCCGAACTTAAACTGGCTAACTTGCCCGCCGTCTCAAAATTTTTGCCACTGGTAATCCCGTAAAGAAACGCGCCGGCGAACATGTCCCCTGCGCCATTAGTATCTACGGCGTTAACACTGTGCGGATCGATTGAAATATAGTTGCTGCCATCGAATAACAGTGCGCCCTTGTTGCCGCGCGTGATAGCAAACTGACTGATTTTGGCTTGCATGATTTCGCAGGCGCCGTCGATATCTGCAGCGCCAGTCCACAATAGGGCTTCGTGTTCATTGCAAAACAACAGATCCACACCGTCACCCAGCACTTCGTTGATGTCATCTTTAAAGTACTCAAGCATAGAGGGATCTGAAAATGTCATAGCAGTCTTCACCTGGTTGTCTTCGGCAAATTGCTTGAGTTTGATGATAGCAGCCTTCGCACTGGGAGAGGTCACCAGGTAACCTTCCAGGTATATGTACTTGGAAGCCTTCGCTGCTTCGAAATTTAACTCTTCCGACGACACATTTTCTGAAACTCCGAGATAGGTATGCATGGTGCGCTCCGCATCTGGACTGATCATTACCAGGCATTGACCAGAAATTCCACGCTCTCGCTGACTGTTCATGTTGGTCTGAATATTATGGTCGCCGAGTTGTCCGAGATAAAAATCACCGGTTTCGTCGTTGGCCACCTTGCAGGTTAAGTAGGCAGTACCACCAAACTGACTCAATGCGTACAGGGTATTGGCTGCAGAACCACCGCCTGCGCGCTTCCTGATGCCGTAGTGGGTCTGCAAAATATGCAGTAGATGAGCCTGTTGTTCCTGGGCGACGAGAGTCATCACACCTTTTTTGATATTGTGTTCAACAAAAAATTTGTCGTCGACTTCGAATTCCGTGTCGACGAGGGCATTTCCAACACCGTATACATCATAGCTTGTCATTGATTTTCCTTGTGGCGGCCGCTGCTATGCGGAACTTGACGCTATTTTATTGAAAGCCTGTTCTGCTGCATCCAGTGTTAGTTGAATTTCCTTCTCACTGTGAGCGGCGGAAATAAATCCAGCCTCGTATGCCGATGGAGCCAGATAGACGCCATTGTCTAACATCACGTGGAAGAACGTCTGAAAATGATCGAGATTGCCAGCCATGACCTGAGAAAATTTTGTAACCTTATCTTCGTCGTTGAAGAAGCAGCCAAACATGCCGCCTACCTGATTACTTGTGAATGGCACTTTGGCGGCGGCGGCTCGCTCACGCAAGCCGCTGAGTAGAGTCTTCGCCTTGCTCTCGAGTTCGCTGTAAAAATTCGGTGCGCTGACAAGCTCGAGCATTGCCAGTCCCGCAGCGACTGCAAGTGGGCTACCGGAGAGCGTGCCTGCTTGATAAACAGCACCGCTGGGGGCGATAAGTTCCATGATTTCCTGCTTGCCGCCAAATGCGCCCACTGGCAAGCCGCCACCAATGACCTTGCCCAGTGTGGTGAGGTCCGGAGTCACGCCATAGACCGCTTGAGCACCGCCACGAGCTACGCGAAAGCCGGTCATTACCTCATCAAAAATCAAAACGCTGCCGTGCTTTGAGCAACACTTACGAAGCGCTTCCAGAAAACCGGGAAGCGGCGGGACGCAATTCATGTTGCCGGCGACAGGCTCGACGATCACGCAGGCAATTTCGTCTCCCTGGGTGTCGAAAAATTGATTCACGGCTTCAATACTATTAAAGGGTAGCACATGGGTAAGCTCGGTATAGGCTCGTGGCACGCCGAGGGAGTCGGGCTCGCCCAGAGTCAGCGCGCCGGAACCAGCCTTTACCAGCAGGCCATCGACATGACCGTGATAACAGCCCTCAAATTTTACAATCCTGTCGCGGCGGGTATAGGCGCGAGCCAGGCGAATTGCGCTCATGGTAGCCTCGGTACCCGAGGTAACCAGGCGCACGCGTTCGATAGATGGCACCAACTGGCAGATCTTTTCGGCAATCTGAACTTCCGCCTCTGTCGATGCGCCATAGGCCAGTCCACGATCCAGTTGATCTGTAAGCGCTTTCACGACACTGGGGTGACGATGGCCTAAGATCAGCGGACCCCATGCCCCCACATAGTCGACATAGCGATTGTCATCGACATCGATCAGGTAGGCACCGTCGCCACCTTTGAAAAAGAGGGGGTTGCCACCAACACCCTTGAAGGCTCTAACCGGCGAATTAACGCCGCCGGGAATGAATTGCAGAGCCCGTTCATACAGCTTGCTGGAGTGCTCGTTGCTCATGTAACTATTTACCTTGTGGTTCTATTTTTCTGCACAGACTGGGATGCTCGTGCTTGCGATTGATTGCTGATGTTGACCAGGTCTTCGGTTTGTTGCGCTATTTCCTCGTCGCCGAAGATGCCATCAATAATGGCTAGCATGTCGGCGCCGGCATCGAAAACAGCAGCGCCATTTTCCGCATTGATGCCGCCAATAGCAACTATGGGAATGGACAATGCGACTTTGGCTTTGCCGAGAATTTCAAGCGACGCCGGTGGCGCCTGCGGTTTTGTTGCTGATTTGAAAAAGAGTCCAAAGGCCACGTAATCGGCCCCCGCTCGCTCGGCGACTATCGCACTCTCGATGGAAGCATGACAAGTGACACCAATAAGCGCCTTCGCTCCAAGTCGCTGTCGAGCAACTTCGAGCGTCGCATCTTGCTGGCCTAAATGTACGCCGTCGGCGTTGATTGTCAGGCACAATTCAACATCGTCGTTAATGATCAGTGGTATCTGGTAGCGCTTGCACAGAGCAAGTAATTCAATTGCAATATTTTGCCGGCTGTTATTGCTGCCGCGCTTACTGCGGTACTGCAACAATGAAATGCCGGCGCTCAGTGCGGATTCAACCGCCGCCAGCAGCGAGTGCTCGGGTAAAAGCTCATCATCGGTAATTGCGTATATGCCTGACAGTTGCATAGGGCTTAGAGTATTTGCTTATTCCAAAAACTTCGATTCGGCATGTGCTGGCCGAAGCCCATGCGCGAGCCGTGGTTTAATGACTCGCAGGTAAATCGCTGGGCTTGTTGAATGGCATCATGCAGGCTCAATTTGTGAGCGAGGTAGCCGGCAGTCGCGGCAGCGAGGGTACAGCCGGAACCATGGAATTTGCTTTCCAGGCGCGGCCAGTTGAACAGAGTAACGTCCTGATGTGAAGAGTACAGCCGGTTGACTACTGTGGGTGTTTGCGCGTGGGTGCCCGTCAGGAGCACGTGTTGGCATCCGCTTTCGAGGATTTCATTGGCGCAGGCGTCCAGCGTGTCAGCGGTTGGGGCAAGCTGGCTCAGCTCTTCTGTGTTCGGTGTCAGTATCGTAGTCAATGGCAGCAACAGAGTGCGCATGGCCTCGATGATTTCTTCGTCACCGAAATCAAAGCCACCGCCAGCGGCGGTGATCGGGTCTACTACTACAGGTATCTGGGAATAGTCTTTGAGCAGGGTGTGCAGCACTTCGATGTTCTCCACGCTGCCCAATAATCCGATCTTGAAATATTGCACGGACATGTCTTCCAGCACCGCTCTTGCTTGCTGCACCAGCATGGATGGTGTTGTTGCCTCCATGGTGATTACGTATTGAGTGTTTTGAGCTGTCACAGCGGTGACCACTGGCGCGCAGTGACAGCCGATGCTGAACAGGGTTTCGATGTCGGCCTGGATGCCGGCGCCGCCGGTGGGGTCCAGCCCGGAGAAACACATTACGATGGGTTTTATCTAGCTCATGTCGATTTCATTCAGCGGCTCGGGCTCTCACTTGCACAGGATTCTGATCAGCTCAGGGCTGCCACTGGCCAATTAGGGCCAGGATAGCGTCGGTTTGACGACAATAAGTATCACAATTCCTACCAGCATAAATACTGGCATCTCATTAAAGAAGCGAAAAAAGACGTGGCTGCGGATGTTTTTATCCTCACGTAGCGCCTGCATAAATCGCCAACAGCCAAAGTGATAAGCCACCACGAGCGCGACTAGCACCAACTTCGTATGCATCCACCACCAGGCCATGAAATAACTGGCATTATCGAACAGCAACCAACTGCCTAAAAGGATCGCCGCGATGGCCGCGGGGGTGGTAATAGCCCAGAAAAGTTTGCGCTCCATGATGATGAAGCGATCCTTGCTTACTTGATCTTCGCTCATGGCATGGTAGACAAAGAGCCTGGGCAAATAGAACAGACCACTGAACCAGGCTACTACCGCGATTATATGAAATGCCTTAATCCAGAGCATGCAAATCTCCCGTTGTATCTGCCCCCTATCACTCTAAAAAGGGGAGAGCAAAAACTATCACAGCTACTGCTGCAAGTCTTGATGAAAACCGGAAATGGTATCGAAGTCTGTATCTTAGGTGTTGAATTTACTCTCTTTATTGCAATCCTGGTGTCTGCGTGTAAGATACTCCGTCCGGACTCAAGGGAACGGTCTGGACTTGATTTGTTCCGCTACAGATAACTCTGATTTTCTAAAACCAACAGAAAAACTTCGAATTCGGGGAGTCATGCTTTGATCAAAGTAGGAATCGTTGGCGCGACCGGTTACACGGGGGTTGAACTCCTGCGTTTACTGGCGCCCCGAACTGATTTGGAAATCGCGGTGGTGACTTCACGGGAGCTAAGCGGGACGGCCGTGAGCAAACGCTTTCCTAACCTGCGGGGGCATGTTGAGCTGGATTTCGTGCCGCCTGACTCAGCGGCGCTCGGTGGCTGTGATGTGGTGTTTTATGCGACGCCGCACGCGGTGGCGATGAATTCTGTGGCTGCGTTGCTGGAGCAGGGTGTCAGGGTTATCGACCTTTCCGCCGATTTTCGAATCAAAGACATTGCGCTTTGGGAGCAATGGTATAACACCAGTCATAGCTGTCCGGAACTGGTCGCTACCGCAGTCTACGGTCTGCCCGAGGTCAATCGAGAGCAGATTAAAGCTGCGCAGCTTATCGCGGTGCCAGGTTGCTACCCCACCGCTATTCAACTTGGTTTCCTGCCACTGTTGGAGCAGCAACTAGTAGATTGCAGCCGCTTGATCGCCGATGCTAAATCCGGTGTCAGCGGTGCCGGTCGCAAAGCCGCCGAAGATTACCTGCTGTGCGAGGCGACAGAATCTATCAGGGCATACGCAGTAACAGGCCATCGGCACCACCCTGAAATTACCCAGGGACTGAGTCAATACGCCTCGGCGGCGGTGGGGCTTACCTTCATTCCCCATTTAACGCCGATGATCAGGGGCATCCTGGCGACCCTGTATGCGCCAGTTAGACCTGGAACCCATGTCTCCATCGAACAATTACAGGTAATTTTCGAGGACAGGTATGGGGATGAACCCTTTGTCGACGTGCTGCCCCAGGGTGAGTGGCCGGCGACGCGGGACGTAAAAGGCTCGAATAGATGTGAAATTTCGGTGAACTATTCGGCAGATACTGACACCATTGTAGTGCTGGCGGCGGAAGACAACCTGGTGAAGGGTGCTTCCGGGCAGGCCGTTCAGAATATGAATATCATGTTTCAGCTTGAAGAAACCACGGGGCTGCAAGGTATCGCGTTGTTGCCCTAGTCAGAGTAGGGTAAGAAACTCGTAGTCGCACTAAATCAAGAGAGCGCTGCATGCCAAATGTCGTTAAAGGCAGTAAACAGGAACAGATGGTGGTGGTGCCTTACCGCCCCAGACGGCGCGCACTATTAATTACGCTGCTGGTTTGCATCCTCGGCGGCAGTGCCGCCAGTGGATTCTTCTATGCGTATGACCAAACCATGCGCTTCCAGCAATCTGTCCAGTTAGATAAGGAGGCATTGAGTCGCGAGCTCGCAGTGCTGCGGACGGAGAATATAGAACTGAGCAGGCAGCTCGCCGTATTGGAGCGAAATAATGTAATGGATAAGTGGGCCACTAACGAAGTTCAGTCCACTATACGAAACTTGAGGGAACAAATTGCCCAGCTAAAACAGGACAATGTATTCTACAGACAGGTAGTCACGGCTGAGACAGAAGACACGGGCTTAATCGTGGGGCAGATGGATATTCACAGCACCCGGAACCCGGGACGATTTCGCTACAAGTTGGTGATGCGGCAGCTAGATGCGGATGGAGACTCGTATCTAGCGGGGCACGTAAACGTCAATCTTATAGGCCGGCAGGGGGACGAGCAGGTAATATTACCGCTGCGTGAGATCTCTGCCGAACAGGAGCAACTGGACATTCGATTGAGATTCAAATATTTTCAGAACATTGAAGGTGAATTGGCACTGCCCGCTGGATTCGAGCCCGAAAGATTCCAGGTCGCCGCGGTTGCTACCGAACCGGCAGAAAAGACTATAGATCAATATTTCAGCTGGCTAGTGTTGGGAGATTAGGACGATGTTTACTAAATCAGTTGATAAGTCAAAGCACAGTAATGGGCCGGCTCACACGCTGGTGTCCAGAACCACTGAAATAGTCGGCGACATCCATTTTAGCGGTGAGCTAATTATTGAAGGTCGGGTAAAGGGCAACATCTATGCCGAAGATGATTCAGAGGCTGTGGTTAGAGTGGCGGAAAAGGGCTCAGTAGAAGGCGAGATTTGTGTGCCTACCGCGATCTTGAACGGATTGATTCAAGGTGATGTTCGGGCCGCTGTCCATATCGAATTGGCGGCTAAAGCGGTGGTTGTTGGCAATGTCTATTACAACCTGATCGAAATGGTGATGGGCTCTGAAGTGAATGGTAATCTCATGCACATCAGCTCAAGTCAAACCGGATCCCAGCGTCTGACTGCCTCCAAGAATAAGCTTCCTTTTGACAGCTCGGCTTTCCAAAAGTAGGCTATACTTGACCAAAACACTTGGTTATTGCGATAATCACCCACTACAGCCTGCTAAACAATAGCCTCGTTTGCGCTTGATTATTGCCTTACAGGCATTCATTTTTTTTTTGGAAAGTAGATGTCCGTCGTTCAGTCTCAAGATCCTGTTATTATGTCCTTCACCGACAATGCGGCGAATAAGGTGCACAACCTTATTTCAGAGGAAGGCAACGACAATCTCAAGCTGCGGGTATTTGTGACCGGCGGTGGCTGTTCGGGGTTTCAGTACGGTTTCTCCTTCGATGAGGAGATTGCTGAGGACGATACTGTTATCGAGAACAAGGGTGCCAGTCTGTTAGTAGATCCCTTGAGCTTCCAGTACCTGGTGGGTGCAAAGATAGACTATGTTGAGGGCCTGGAAGGCTCCAGGTTTATCGTCGACAACCCCATGGCTACGACTACCTGTGGCTGTGGTGCTTCATTCTCAATCTAGGGCACCTCTGAATAACGCGGCGTAGCCTGAGTGCCAACCGCGTTATTCAGAGGTGCCCTAGACGAGATGGCTTTAGTAAGAGGTCCGTTTGGGCGGGGATTTCCGCCGGGAAAAGACGGCGCTAACAAATCAGGGTTCAGGCCTGATAGATACCACCCAAAATTGTGGCTGCGGTAGCGCCGGTAAATGCGCTGATGTCGATGCTGTGACCTGCCAGGGTTTGCTTTGCCATCCAGGCGAAGGCGATGGCTTCTACCCAGTCCGGCTCTATACCCATCGCGGCTGTCGTCGTGACTTCAGATTCCGGTAGCGCTATTTGCAGGGCTTGCATCAAACTGAGATTGTGGGCGCCGCCGCCGCAGATGGAAACCTGGTTTGCCACCACTAGCTTTCTGATGTCCGTGACTATTGTTGCCACGGTGAATTTCAATAGCGTCGCTTGCACGTCTACAGCCGCCACATCGTGTTGACACTGCTTTAGCCTGGTCTCCAACCAATGCCCGTTAAAAAGCTCCCGACCGGTGCTCTTGGGGGGAGCTAAAGACAAATACGGTTCTTGTAGCAGCGTCGCAAGTAGAGTTTCATTTGCTACACCAGTTCTAGCCCAGTCGCCATTGTTGTCAAACTTCTTATTCAGGTTCTTGTCGATCCAATAGTCCATCAAGACATTGCCGGGACCGGTATCGAAGGCCACGCATTGCCCATTTTTCTCCAGCACAGTGATATTAGAGATACCGCCGATATTGACTACGACGCGATCTTCGTGGCAAGAGGCGAAACAATTTCTATGCAGTAGCGGAGCTAAGGGAGCGCCCTGGCCACCGGCGGCCATATCTCTTCTGCGAAAATCGGCGACCGTGGTTATGCCCGTTAGGTGAGCGATGGTATTGGGGTCTGCTAGTTGCAGGGTAAAGGGGAATTCTCCGGTGGGTTGATGCCAAACAGTCTGGCCGTGACTGCCGATGGCCTTAATCGATGTAGCACTCACACCTGCTTGTTTTAACAGTTGCATAACACCTGCTGCAAAAATCCGGCCCAGTTCAACATCAAGCTGACCATAGAGCCGCAGATCTATATTCATCTCGCTGCATAGCTGCAGAACTCGCTGCCGTAGAGCGTCGCTGGCTGGACAAAAGTGGGAGGCCAGCAGAGTGGGCTGGTCACTGTCAAACTGCACCAGAGCACAATCGACACCGTCGATACTGGTGCCGGATATCAGCCCAATATAGAGATCTGAATCCGTCATAAGGCGTAATCAATCAGCGCTGGGCTGATTCAGTGTGGGTATTCTTGAATCATTGAGTTCATCGAAGTGCTGTAGGAGAGCTGCAGACTGGCTTCGAAATTGGCCCATCTCGGCGGCATCGATCGACACGGCCTTGGGTAGTTTGTTCAGAATAGTACGCGGGTTCTGGTGCACGCTATTCATCAGGAATTCATAGTGCAGATGTGGTCCTGTAGCGCCTCCGGTGGCACCGACATAGCCGATGATGTCGCCTTGTCGGACTCGGTCCCCGCGGCGGGCATCCCTATTGTATTTAGAGAGATGCGCATACTTGGTTTCAAACCCTCCGGAATGTCGAACGACGACAAGATTACCAAAGAAACCATTGCGCGCTGCCCAGGTTACGGTGCCGTCACTGGTGGCCCGAACCGGAGTACCATTCGGTGCCGCATAATCGGTGCCCTTGTGAGCGCGAATGGTATTGAGGATGGGATGGCGACGGCGTGGATTGAAATTGGAACTGATTTTAAATACATCAAGCGGGCTGCGTAAGAAGGCTTTGCGCATACTTTCACCGTTGGGGTTGAAGTAGCCAGCCTCGCCTTCGGCGTTCATGTAGCGGACGGCAGTATATTTCTTGCCCTGGTTGATGTATTGAGTTGCCAGAATTTCGCCGTTACCAATGAACTCGCCGTCGAGATGTTTTTCTTCATAGAGGATGCTGAACTTGTCACCGAGCCGGGGATCGAGTATGAAATCGATGACACCACCGAAGATGTTCGCCATCTCCATTATGGTGATAGCTGGAATTTTCTCCCGCTGGCCGGCCATAAAAAGGCTGTCAGTAATAGTGCCAACTTTGAACGCCTGATCGATTAGAGCCTGCTTTTGTATAGGCTCCACCTCGTAGTTGCCCTGATTTAGAGTAAACAGGTAACCTTCCAGTGGCGATTTTAAAACTCGTAGTTGCTCCAGTTCACCTAGGTCGGCAATCATGAAATCCAGTTTGTAGCCAGGGTACAAGCGATTGAGGACCTTGGCCTCGTCGCTGCTATTGAGAACCCGAAACAGATCCTGGTCAGTTAGACCTACTTGCATGAATATGGCTGACAGATTATCGCCACTTTGAATTTCAATATTCTGCCAGGCTGCGGTGTCGGCAGTGATGGATGCGGGCTCGGGGTCTAGTGATACTACATAGTCGGCGAGCAGCTCAGCTGACGAATTATTGGCGTTCTCTTTATCGACGTTCTCCGCCGCTAAATTGTCGGCCACCAGAGTCGAGCTTGCCAAATCGCTGGCAGGCTCTTTGCCGACGGCAACGGAGATTCGAAGCTGGTTTGTGCTCTTGGCCTCACCTTCTTCGCTGGGCAAGACGAGTAGGCCGAGAATGAGGAAGCTCAGGGCAGCAGCCATGTAAAGATGGTTTCGTGGATAGTACTTTTTCACAAGTGGGTAGTGCCTTTCCACAAGTGAGTAGTACCTTTCCACAAAGTGCTTAGCGATTTCGAATATGTCAGCACAAATTGACAACATCAGTCCCTTTATTTTGCGCACGAAAGCGCGAGTTTATAACAACAAGCAAGTTAAATTCCAGACGTTTTTTGCTGGATTACCCTATGCAAGCCAGTTCTGGTGTAGAATCGGCGCGATTTTCCGATGCTGGGGAGCCTCTGAACAATTAGTCAGTGACTCCCTGAGCTTCTGGTTTATCATAATTAATAGTGTCGGTTCCTCTGTTTGGGTCGGCATTTACCACATTTTTCTTAGTTTTGTGACGTAGATAAGGTTGCAATATGCAAGCTGCAATTAAAAATGGCGTTGGGGATATCATTGCTGAGTTAAAGAGTCGAGAGTTGATTTCTCAGCTGGCAGGGGGCGATGAGCTGAAATCTCACCTCGCCGGGGGCAGCAGAACTCTGTATTGCGGCTTCGACCCTACGGCAGAGAGCCTGCATATAGGCAATATGGTGCCGCTGCTGGCTCTAAAACGCTTCCAAATGGCTGGACACCGGCCTATAGCACTAGTTGGCGGTGCCACCGGCATGATTGGTGACCCCAGCTTCAAAGACTCAGAACGGCAGCTGAATTCAGCAGATGTTGTCAGCGCCTGGGTCGAGCGCCTGAAGCCCCAGTTGAGCCAGTTTCTGAATTTTGACGAGGGCAATAACGCTGCTCTGCTGGTGAATAATCTAGATTGGACCGAAAACTACGACGTCCTTAGCTTCCTGCGCGATATTGGTAAGCACTTCTCCGTGAATGCCATGATCCAGAAAGAATCCGTCAAGCAGAGACTAGTCCGTGAGGGCGAAGGCATTTCATTTACTGAATTCAGCTATATGATCCTGCAATCCTACGACTTTGCCGAGCTTAACAAGCGCTACGGCTGTACCTTGCAGATTGGTGGCAGCGACCAGTGGGGTAACATTACAGGGGGTATAGACCTGACCCGGCGTATGAATCAACAGCAGGTATACGGAGCCACCTGCCCTTTGATCACAAAGGCTGACGGTTCCAAGTTTGGCAAGAGCGAAGCCGGTACTGTGTGGATGGACGCCAGTAAAACCTCGCCTTACGCTTTCTATCAGTTCTGGCTGAACACGGCAGATGCCGATGTGTACCGCTTCCTTAAATTCTTCACTTTTTTAAGCCTTGACGAGATTGAGCAGATTGAACAAATCGACCTTGCCTCAAATACCAGGCCCGAGGCACAGGCAGTGCTCGCCAGGGCTGTTACCGAACTGGTGCACGGTGCAGACGGCGTTAGCGCAGCGACACGCATTAGCCAGGCGCTGTTTTCCGGGGAAATTGCCGCTCTGAATGAGCAAGACCTGCGGCAATTGGAGCTGGATGGTTTGCCTTGTACCGAATTTGACGGTGGCAGTCAGGGCATTGTCGACGTATTGGTACGCACCGAACTGGCTAAATCCAACAAAATGGCGCGAGAATTCATCGCAAATAATGCCGTTAGCGTGAACGGGCAACTGCTGAATTCGCCCGAATTCCAGCTCAGCAGTCAAAATGCCCTGATTGGCAGGTTTTTTGTCGTTAAAAGGGGTAAAAAGCTGTTTCACCTGGTCAAATTGGCCTAGTCAGGATTGACTGATTTCCGGTGGTTCTTTGAGGCGCCGTCAGGGCCTGAAATTATATTCAATTTTAGCCATTTAAATCCTTGCCAAACTGGTTGTGGCACGTATAATACGCCGGCTCTGTGTCGAGAGGCATGGGCATGTTCTTTAAAAATACGGATCAAGTAATAGAGGTGGGTGCTTGCCGAGATGGTTGCTGTGAATCTTC
>Ga0302135_10000219_pt1 | contig 35239 bp, 25 predicted proteins | sample CBN3_surface_MG_FD_203119 | JGI IMG/M metagenome (GOLD analysis project Ga0302135, IMG submission 203119) | Marine microbial communities from Western Arctic Ocean, Canada - CBN3_32.1 | ecosystem: Environmental > Aquatic > Marine > Oceanic | place: Canada: Western Arctic Ocean | collected...
CCAAGCCGCTTTCTTACTGTAGTCGTTGGTACAATCCGTTATTGCAGGTTGATTACTACCGTCTTGGCCTCTGTATAAAAGTCTCGGCTGTACTGGCCCCCTTCTCTGCCAATCCCGCTGTCCTTATACCCGCCATATGGTACGCGTAGGTCTCGCACAAAGAAGCAGTTCACCCACATGGTGCCGGTACGCACAGCAGCAGCCACCCGATGCGCCTGCTTCAGGTTCTGGGTCCACACCATGCCAGCCAGGCCATAGCGAGAGTCATTGGCAATGGCCACCGCCTCCTCCTCGTTGTCAAAGGGGATGATGACCTGGATGGGGCCAAATATCTCCTCCCGGGCAATCCGCATACCATTGTTCGCGTTTCCAAAGACCGTTGGCTCCACAAACGTGCCGTTGGCCAGAGAACCAGGCAACCCCGTTGGCTTCTTCCCCCCCGTGAGCAACGTTGCCTGCTCCTCCACACCAATTTCCACGTAGCCAAGCACCTTTTGCAGATGCTCCGCCGTAACCATGGGCCCAACCTCCGTGGCAGGGTCCAGCGGGTCGCCAACCTTCAACGCCTGGGCAGCCTCCACGAACCTGCCAACAAATTCCTCGTAAATAGGCCGTTGGACCAGCATCCTAGAGCCTGCCAGGCACACCTCACCCTGGTTGCGGAAGATGCCGTCTATGTTGCCCTTGATGGCGGCGTCCATATCAGCGTTCTCAAACACAATGGATGCTGACTTGCCACCCAGTTCAAAGGACAGCCGCTTCAACGTGTCAGCCCCCGCCTTCATAATGGCCTTGCCCGTGCCGGTCTCACCAGTGAATGAGACCATATGCACGCGGGGGTCGGTAACTATCGCCTCACCTGCAGCATCAGGACCAAAGCCGTGGAGCACGTTCAGCACCCCTGGCGGCAGCCCTGCCTCAGCCGCCACCTCAGCCAGAAGCGACGCCGTTATTGGGCTCTGTTCCGCAGGCTTGAGCACGCACGTATTGCCAAAGGCCAGACAAGGAGCAACCTTCCACGTGGCCAGCATCAACGGGAAGTTCCACGGCGTGATGAGCGCCGCAACTCCGGCTGGCTCCCGAAGCACGTACATCAGGTCTACTTTGCGGTCGAAGGCCTCCGTGTGGCCAATTTCAGCAAATTCGCCAAAAAAGCGAAAGTTGTGCGCCACACGGGGTAGGTCAAAGTTTAGCGACTCTCGGATGGGCTTACCCATGTCTTTGCTCTCAAAGCTGGCAATCTCCTCCCGCCGCTTGTCGATGCCGTCTGCCATCCTCCGCAGAATCGCCGCGCGCTCAGCAGGGCGCATGCGGGGCCACGGGCCTTCTTCAAAGGCTTTATGAGCGGCAGCCACAGCTAACGCGGCATCTTCAACGCCGCCCTCCGCCACTGTGGCTAGCACCTCTCCAGTGGCTGGATTTATCGTCTCAAAGGTCTTGCCTGAGAGCGAGTCCACGAACTTCCCGTCAATGAAATGCTGAATGTGCACCTTACCGCTCCTTTATTCCGGGCCTACACAGCGTTGCGGCGCTGCGCTAAGTCTATAAAGAACTGCATGGCCTCCGGGTTGCGCAAGGCATCCGCCGTCACAACCTTCTCAGGGGGCTCTCCAATGAATATTCGCTTGATGGGGACCTCAACCTTCTTTCCGCTGAGTGTCCGTGGTACTTCTGTGATGGCGTAAAGCTCATCCGGCACATGTCGTGGAGACAGGTTCTTGCGAAGGTTACCCTTAATCCGCGCCGTGACCTCGTCGTCCAGCGACAGACCTTCACGCAAGACCACAAACAGCAACAGATGGCCATCACTGCCAAGATGAGCCGTATCCACTGCCAGACTGTCTAACACCTCTGGCAACTCCTCCACCGCCCGATAGAAGTCACTGGTACCCATCCGTACGCCGTTGCGGTTGAGCGTCGAGTCGGACCGTCCGTAGACCACCGAGCTGCCCCTGGGCGTGATTTTAATCCAGTCACCGTGACGCCACACGCCGGGGAACGTATCAAAATAGCTCTCGTGATAGCGGCTGCCGTCCGGGTCATTTATAAAATAGGTAGGCATAGAGGGCATGGGCTCTGTGATGACCAACTCACCAACCTCACCCACTACCGACTTACCCTGTTCATTGAAGGTCTCTACCTTGGCGCCAAGAGCCATGCACTGGAGTTCACCAGCGTGGACTGGCAGCGTGGGTGAGGCCGCGATGAACGCAGCACACGTGTCGGTGCCGCCGCTCACAGAGCCAAGGTGGATATCCTGCTTAACGTGGCCGTAAACCCACGCAAACCCCTCCGGCGGCAACGGTGACCCTGTCGAACCAAGCCCCTTGAGGCGGCTGAGGTCAAAGTCCCTCCCCGGCTCAAGCCCCTCCTTCATGCACGTCTGGATATATGCGGCACTGACTCCAAAGTAGGTGACTCCTGCCTGCTCCGCAAACTTCCACAGCACGTTGAGGTCCGGGTAGGCAAGGCTTCCGTCAAACATCACCACCGCTGACCCGTGGAGTAACCCACTGATGATGTAATTCCACATCATCCAGCCTGTGGTGGTGAACCAGAAAAAACGGTCGTCTTCCGTGAGGTCCAGATGGAGCGCATGGGCCTTCAAATGTTCAACCAGAATGCCGCCATGCCCCTGCACAATTGCCTTGGGCGCGCCCGTGGTCCCTGAGGAGTACAGCACCCACAACGGGTGGTCAAAAGGTACCGGCTCAAAGATTAGTTCCTGCCCCGTAACCAGCACCTCGCCCCACAGCTTCGCCTTACCAAGATCGCTAATGCCAGGGTGGCCATCCAAGTATGGGAGGACCACCGTGGTCTCTAATGTTGGCAGTTGACGCTGGATGTCTCGTACAGAAGGTATTGAGTCGAAGGGCTTGCCTGCATAGCGGTAGCCGTCCACCGCCAAGAGCACCTTGGGCTCAAGCTGTTGGAAGCGGTCTACCACGCTGGAAATGCCAAACTCTGGTGGGCAACTTGACCACACTGCGCCAATGCTTGCCGTGGCCAAAAAGGCAACCAACGTCTCTGGGATATTGGGCATGTAAGCGACAACCTTGTCTCCGCGTTGCACGCCCAGCGCCCTAAGACCAGCAGCCGCCTCCGCGGTACGCTCCCAAAGCTCTGCATACGTCATGTACGCCGGTGCGCTGTCCTCTGAGCCATACACCACTGCTAAATGATCATCCCGTCGCCGCAGGGCATGTTCAGCGTAGTTGAGCTCAGCGCCAGCAAACCACTTGGCACCTTCAACCTGACGTTTGTCGAGCACTTGGGTATACGGGGCATGGGTCTTGATCTGGAAATAGTCCCAAATGGAGGCCCAGAAGGCCTCCAGGTCAGTCACAGACCATTGCCACAACGCGTCATAGGAATCAAAGCTCAGCCCACGAGTCTCACCCAGCCATTGCGTGTATCGACTGAGGTTACTCTTTGCTATGCGTTCAGCGGATGGCTCCCACAGGAGAGTGCCTTCCACCACGGGCGGGAACTCTGGCTGTTGTTGCATTGGCTGTTGCCTCCCAGCGAAAGGCCATCCCTCCTGCTTTCAGCAAGTGATGGATGGCCGTTACCGCAGGCTTGTTGTACTAGTTCAAACGCTCAAAGATGGTGGCCGCGCCTTGGCCGCCGCCTATGCACATGGTCACCATGCCGTACTGACCATCAGAACGAGTTAGTTCTTCCATGAGCTTCACGGTCATAATGGCGCCCGTGGCCCCCACAGGGTGCCCCAATGAAATGCCGCTGCCATTTACGTTGGTGCGTTCTATGTCCATCCCAAGCTCTCGAATCACCGCCAGAGCCTGGGCCGCAAAAGCCTCGTTAAGCTCAATGATGTCCATATCATCCAGGGAGAGGTTGGTGCGGCTCAACGCCTTCTTCACCGCCGGCACAGGCCCAATTCCCATGTACGCCGGATCCACGCCTGCAACGCCACGGCCAATCCACCGTAGCCGGGGCTTCAAGCCCTCAGCCTCAGCGCGTTCTTCCGACATCACCAGTACAGCAGCGGCGGCGTCATTGATGCCAGCAGAATTGCCTGCGGTCACCGTGCCACCCTGCTTGAATACCGTGTTGAGCTTACCTAGCGTGTCCATGGTTGTACCAGCGCGCGGGTGCTCATCCTCCGTCACCACAATGGGGTCTCCTCTGCGCTGCGCCACTGATACCGGAGCGATTTGGTTGCTGAAGCGGCCTTCCTTCTGCGCAGTGATGGCTCGCTGGTGGCTGAGCACCGCAAGCTCATCCTGGGCCTCTCTGCTTACCTCGTAACGTTCGGCCACATTCTCAGCCGTTACGCCCATATGGTAGTCATAGATAGGGCAACTCAGGCCCTGAGTAAGCGCGTCCACCACCGTATAGTCTCCCATACGTGGACCCTGGAACCGGATGCCTGGCATCAAGTAGGGGATACCGCTCATGCTCTCATTGCCGCCAGCTACCACCACCTCAGCCTCTCCAGTCATCACGGCCATGACGGCCATATTGATGGCCTCCAGCCCAGATGAGCAGGCCCGGTTCACCGTAATCGCTGTCGTGCTCTCAGAAAGTCCGGCCGCAAGCATTGCTCGACGGGCTGAATAGCCTGTCTCTGCCGCCTGGATAACGTTTCCCATGATGACTTCATCAACCAAGCTAGGGTCGATGCCGGTGCGTTCAATCAACGCCCTGATGGCAACGGCACCCAGGTCAGAAGCCTGCATGTCTTTAAAACTGCCACCAAACTTCCCTATAGGAGTCCGCGCCCCGCCAACGATTACAACGTTACCCATACCGGCACCTCGTTATTCTGCTCACGCAGGGCAAGCCTGCTGGCTACCCCGAAATCAAGCTAGTGGAATTTGCGCCACGAACTCTGTCATTGTGTCGGCAGGGCGGTGGCATGTCAACGGAAACCATCCTAAGTGCTCGTGAGGGCTAAGGCGTGCATAGAGACACTTACTTGGAATGAATGGTGCTATGGCGTACTGGGACGTGCTTATGCTTGGCGAGAGGCTGGTTCCTGTTGGCCTATCTCTGCGCCAGTCGCAAAGCCAACGCCACCCACAGGTACGCCGTCTTTGAACACTACTGAATTGCCCGGTACGGCCGTGACGCGGGGTCCCGGCGTTAGGATGCCTGCCACGTTTAACGGGTCACAAGCAGAGAAGTGAACTTCCTCGCCAGACGCCTCGCGTTTACGCAGCGCCCTAAGCATGTCCACCGCTTCCGGCAAGGCATACTGCTCACCAACGAATCCCGCCAAGAAGCGACCCCCGCGAAGCTCTCCGCGTGCCTCTGCCCTCCTGAGCACCTGCACCAATGGCCGCCAAGAGCCTGCCATTGGCTCCCTGGCTAATAATTCGGGTATCACCACACCATAGCGTCGTAGAAGTTGGGCCGCCCTTGCCTCTGGCACATCATCCCTGGGAGCGCCGGACTGCAAAAGCGACCAGCGGCTGGAGAAAATCCGTTGTCGTGGCCCCCGCTGGAACCGAGATGAACGTTGCACTCGTTTCTTGAGGCCACTCACCAGCCCACGCAGCGCGCTGAAGCCATCAGCAGTGACCAGACCAGCAGCCACAAGCTGCCACAGCGCCTCCTCAACTTCATAGGGCAACCGGTGTGTCCCACCGGCAATGTCCGGAACAAAGGAAGCGCCATGAGCGCTGAGGTACTCCAGTACCTCTCCCGCGGCTCCTGTCAGCTCCGGCACACCGCCGTCTTCTGAGAGAGGGCTGTCCAGCAATAATGGTAAGTCCTCACGCAGCGCCAGGCTTACCGGACCATGCTTTGACAATGGTGACCCGGCACTCTGCCCAATTTCTCGTCGCGCAAAACGGCCCCAGGCTACCTCACCACTGAAACAGAGGTGGTCCAGCATAGACGGAGTATAGTCCGCCACACGCTGCGGGAGAATGTGCTCCTCCCACGCAACAGCAGCGGCTTCAAAGCCCTGCAATTGGTCTATCACCTCTATGACACCCGCCTCACCGGAAAGTCGCGTCCCTGGAGTCGCGTGTTGCCACTCCTGCAGGAAGCGAATGAACGTGGCCGCAGGCACAGGCTCGATTTCCCGACGCAGCTTGCTTATTGTGCTGTGGTGGATGCGCGCCAGAATGCGTCGATCGCAGAACTCCTCACTGGCATCCTCTAGCGACATCCCCCGTGGGCGGAAGCGACCGCGCAGGAGGAGCCCCTCCACTTCCAGCTGGATAACCGCCGTTTTTACTGGGGGAGCGGGCATACGCAAGGTCTGCGCCATCTCTTCCACCGTAAACGGGCCAATGCAAGATGAACGGCCCCGCACCAGCTCAACTAGCGCCTCTTCTTGCTCCAGGGTTGTTTCACGTTGCCGAGGTTCTGGGTCCAGCCTCGCCGCTGGGTATACCGCACACACCAAGGGCAGCCGCTCAGTCGCTACCCAGAAGTCTTCTTTCACTGAAGTCTCGTTCACATATACCCGCACAGCCCTGCCAGCCTCAACAAGGCTGGTAAACCATTCCTGCCAGCGGCTGGGGTCATCTGCCCGCGCGCGCACTTCCTGCTCCGTCACCACGCCCAACGTCAGCATTGCGTCGTGAAGCTCGTCGGGGTCTCGCACCGTGGGCCAGGCGTTGACCGCCTCAAAGCGAATCGCCTCCGAGTCCAACGCCGATAGGTCGCTGGGATCGTCTGGCAATGCGCGGCGTAACGTCACTGCGCGGGCTCGACGCTCCTCCAAGGGGGCGTCGTCCAAAAACGCGTAGGGCATGGCATTGAGTATCTGGTGGGAAAACACCGACGGCTGGACCGTGTCCCGGCCATGTACCTCAATCTCACCCTGCTCAATGGCGCGCAACGTCTCCTTCAGTCCCTCAATATCCAAGGCCTCAGTAAGGCAGTCCCTGACCGTCTCAAAGACCAGCGGGTGGTCAGGCGGCTCTACGTCCATATTGGCTGGCTGGTTGTCCTGGCACGCGGCTTGTCCGGGGAAGACCGCCGCCAGCAGGTCATCCGCCCTCATGCGCAGGATGTTGGTGGGCACCCGCTTGCCTCCGGTTCGACGTAGTAGCGCCAGCGACCGTGTTGCGTCCCACCGCCAGCGCGTGTTGAACACAGGCGATGCCAATACCGCTTGAAGCAGCGCAGGTTCCGCCGTGGAAGAGGTGAGGTACCTGAACGTCTCCTCCACAAGGAAGGAGTGTTGCGGTCCCAAAGCCAAATTAATGCCATCATCTGTAGCGGAAGCCTGAAGCTCAAAATCGAATGTCCGGCAGAACCGCTTGCGCAAGGCCAGACCCCACGCCCGGTTAATCCGCGCCCCTAATGGGGAGTGAATTACCAACTGCATGCCACCCGCCTCATCAAAGAAGCGTTCAGCCACAACGCGCGTTGCCGTGGGCACCAGGCCCAGCACCCGCTTGCCCTCCACAATGTATTCGACAATCTGGGTGGCGACCTCCTGGGACACGTTCACGTCCAACATCAGCCACTGTATAGCCGCGTCAGGCATGCTCAACCGCTGGTCTATGGCCTCTCGTAGGTCTGAGACCTCCAGCGACAGCTCGCGCGTCCTACCGGGGGCCTCTCCCAGCCAGAACGGGATGGTCGGCGCCTGTCCTATGGCGGATTCCACGCGTACCGTGCTCGATTCAACGCGGCGAATCTTCCACGGCGTATTGCCAAGCAGGAACACATCTCCTGCCATGCTCTCAATGGCAAAATCTTCGTTCACCGTTCCAACAAAGGTGCCTTCAGGCTCTGCGACCACTGAATAGTCAGCGGTGTCGGGTATCGCGCCACCGCCTGTGATAGCCGCGATACGCGCACCACGCCGTGCCTTCAAACGACCGTTTACGCCATCCCTATGCAATAACGCGGAACCGCGTCCCCAGCGGTTGGCTACGCCCTCTGAAAGCATTGTCACTACTTGTTCATAGCGCTCTGGTGAGAGGTCCTTATACGGGTACGCCCTTCGCATGAGGTCAAACAGGTCACCCTCATCCCAGTCCTCGCTGACACACGTGGCCACCATCTGCTGTGCCAGGATATCCAACGGCCATTGCGGGATGCGTAGAGTGTCCAGGTTGTCGCTATTGATGGCCCGCACCAAAGCAACCGTCTCCACCAATTCGTCACGAGTCAGCGGGTATAACCGTCCCTTTGGCGTACCCTTGAGCGAGTGGCCTGAGCGGCCGATGCGCTGCAACGCCACGCTGATGGACCGGGGTGAGCCAATCTGGCATACGAGGTCCACTTCCCCCACGTCTATGCCCAGCTCTAGAGAGGCCGTGGCCACTCAGACCTTCACCTCACCTCGCTTGAGCCGCTGCTCGGCATCGAACCGCGTCTCCCGCGACAGGCTGCCGTGGTGAGCAACGACTTGGTCCTCACCAATCCGCTCTGAGAGCAGGTGCGCCACCCGCTCCACCAGCCGCCGCGTGTTCACAAAGAGCAAGGTTGTGTGATGGGCCTCCACGTACTTGGCCACCTGGTCTAACACCTGCGCCCATTGCTCATGAGTAGCTATTGGCCCAAGCTCAAACCCCTCCGGCATCTCAATAGCAATGTCCATGGCACGTCGGTGTCCGGTATCCACAATCGTGCAGCCCTGAGCACCATCCTCAGATGGCGTACCCGTCAGGAATTTGGCAACCTCTGCAATGGGCCGCTGCGTAGCTGAAAGTCCAATACGCGTGACCGGCTCGTCGGCTAGGTGCGCAAGCCTCTCCACTGACAACGCTAGATGGGAGCCTCGCTTGTTCCCCACCAGAGCGTGAAGCTCATCCAAAATCAGCGTGCGGGCACCCTTGAGGCCGCGCCTGCCGCGTTCAGAGGTCAACAGGATATAGAGGGATTCCGGCGTAGTGATGAGGATATGCGGGGGACGCTTGGCAGTGGCGGCCCGCTCCTTAGCAGAGGTGTCGCCAGTGCGCACTGACATCCGTATCTCAGGCAGCGGAGTGCCGCGCTCTTCTGCCAGAGCCGTAAGCTCAGCCAGCGGCTCTTCCAGGTTCAAGCGCACGTCGTTGGAGAGCGCCTTCAGGGGTGATACGTACACCACCTGAGTAGTGTCAGTGAGTTCTCCCGCAAGGCCTTGGCGCACAAGAGTATCAAGGCAGTTCAAAAAGGCTGCCAGCGTCTTGCCAGAACCCGTTGGCGCCGCAATCAGCGTGTGCCGTCCCTGGGCAATGGCCTCCCATCCGGCGGACTGTGCGCCGGTGGGTTGCTGGAACCGCCGGGTAAACCAGGTTTGCACCAGCGGGTGAAAGCGCGTTAGGGACTCGTGCATAACGCCTCAATAATGGAACGTTGAAGCCGGATGCGCAAGTGGGCTGTGTCATCGTAGCATAGGAACGGCGCATTGCCCTGAGCACCATAGCCGCTATAATGCGCAACGCGCCTGCCGTTTTTAGGACTGGCAGAGCCGTGTCGGCGCAATTCTGTCATCTATCGCATCGTCATCAGCAGGAGGGACGGTATGCCAAAGAAAGAGCTCATCCACTACGATGACTTTATGCCCCACGGACCCAACGTGCCCCATGGCATAAAGGTGGGCAACATGCTCATGTATTCAGCCATCAGGCCTGCCAAGCCCGACAGGTCCACCGACGATAACGCTGAAGCTCAGGCCCGTCAGGCCTTTGAGAACCTTAGAATGCTGCTGGAAAGGGAAGGCGCCACCTTAAATGACGTCATCAAGGTGCGCGTGTACGTCACAGACCCTTCCTACGTCCGGGAGATGAACAAGGTCTGGTACGAGCACTTTCCAATAGAGACCAACCCAGCGGCCCGTATCGTCGTTGGCGCTCCGTTCCTTCCCGGTGAGAACACCATGATTTCATTGGACGTGACGGCACAGATCCCTGGCGCGTAGGCCAGTCCTCAACTGAACAAGCAGACAAAAGGAGTTACAGAATGGAGAAGCGGCATATCGGAAGCTCAGACCTAGAAGTCTCAGTGGTGGGCCTGGGTGGAAACGTATTTGGCCCCCCCCGGCTGGACCAGGCTGGGTCAGATGCCAACATTCATCGCGCTCAGGAACTTGGCATCAATTTCGTCGACACCGCAGCCATTTACGGCCAGGGCCACAGTGAAGAGATCGTTGGTAACGCACTCAAGGGCAGGCGTAATGATTGGGTCATCGCTACCAAGTTCACGCTGAAGGACCTGGGAGATGAAACGCCCACCCAACGCATTGTGCGGCAGACCAATGAGAGCCTGAAATTCCTGCAGACAGACCACATAGACCTGATGCAGATTCACTTCCCAGAGCCCAATGTACCTCCAGAAGTGATTTTGGAGGCATTGAGCGGCTTTGTAAAAGAAGGAAAGGTCCGCTACATAGGTGAGTGCAACTATTCTGGCTGGCGTCACGCAGAAGCTATCCAAGTGGCCCGGCAGAACGGCTGGCCGGAGATGGTTTCCGCCCAGAACCACTACAACATTGTGCGCCGCCATGTTGAATTGGAACTCTTACCTTTCTGTAATACCTATAACGTAGGCTTCATACCCTACTTCCCCTTGGGCGCAGGCGTCCTCACCGGTAAGTACCGCCCTGGTGAGCCAGCCCCTGAGGGCTCTCGTGGAGCTGCTGGTAGTCCCGCCGTCACCCGTGTACGGACTCCTCGCAATGAAGAGATTGCAGAGCAACTGCGTGCTTGGGCTGAGAGACGCGGTCACACATTGGCGGAGTTGGCCATTGTTTGGCTGTTATCACGCCCGGCACTCAGCAGCGTCATCACCGGCACAAGCTCCGTGGCACAGGTGGAAGCCAACGCCAAAGCCGCCGAGTGGAAGCTGACGCCAGACGAAGTGGCCGAGGTCGACGAGATTGCCAGGTGGGACGGCACTGGAGAAGGCACTGAGGGTGAGGGTACCGCTGGCGCGGGCCGTAGCCCAGGCTCAGCTTCACCCAGGCCTCGATAGTAGAGTAGAGACATTTACTAACTAGAAAAGGCCCCTCCGCAATGCGGAGGGGCCTTTTTGATTGCCTTTCAGCTATTGACGCAACTACTCGTATCGTAGCGCCTCTATGGGGTCCAAACGTGATGCCCTAACCGCTGGGTACAGCCCAAAGAACAGGCCAATGGCCACAGCGACTCCTACGGCCAATGACACAACGTCGGCCGTCACCAGTGTCTCTATCTGCTGGTTATTCAGGCTGACGCGCTCAAAGAGCTGCGCAAGGCCCCACCCCAGGAATACGCCCACTCCACCCCCAAAAGCACTCAGCAACACGGCCTCTGACAAGAACTGCTTAAGAATATCCCTTCTGCGAGCTCCCACAGCCTTCCGTAAGCCTATTTCCCTGGTACGTTCTGTCACAGACACCAGCATGATGTTCATGATGCCTATACCTCCCACCATGAGGGAAATTCCTGCAATAGCACCCAGGAACAACGTGAATACGTTTGACACCTCTACAAGCGCGGCTACAAGGTCTTCCTGGCTCGTTATCGTGAAGTCATCATCAGACCCAATAATCTGGTGCCTCTGCCGGAGGATGGCAGCTATCTGTGCCTCCGCCTCCTCCATCCGGTCGTCACTGGACGCTTCCACGTTAATTGTCTGAACGGAGAGTTCTCCCTGGGCCGTCACCTGAGCTTGAAGCCTGAACCGTACGGTGGTAATCGGCATTATCACCAGATCGTCAAGCAGGCCCTGGGTTGTCCCTCCTTGTTCCTCAAGCACCCCTATCACCGTGAATGCTCGGTTGTTGATCCTCACGATTTGCCCTACAGGTGAAAAGGGGCCAAACAATTCGTCCGCCACGTTGTAGCCAAGGACCACTGACGTGGCTGTGCGCAGCACGTCCTGAGCTGTGATGAAGCGACCCTCCAAGATTTCAACGTCCCGCACCTCTAAGTATGCTTCCGTAGTACCAACAACCCTGGACCGAAGGTTTTCAGATCCCGTCACAATTTGGGCGCCAGAATTGACCTCAGGCGCCACCCTGAGCACGTCAGGGGCGTTGACGGGGTCCACCAAAGCCTGCGCGTCCTCCAGCGTCAACGTTTGGGCGGACCCCTGTGCTCCCTGCACTCCGCCTGTGGTAGTAGTGCCAGGCCTCACGAACAAAAGGTTGGCCCCCAAGTCTTCGACCTGGCTGGATACTGCCGCGCTCGCTCCCTGGCCAATAGACAGCACGCCTATGACCGCAGCCACGCCGATAACAATGCCAAGCACCGTTAGCGTGGACCGTAGCTTGTTCGCGAGAAGGGCAGAAATCGCGGTTCTGAGCGTATCCATCAAGCCCATATCGCACCCCCAGCCTGCGTCTGCATGGCCCACCGGCGATTAGCCACCGGTTCATCGCTCACAACTTCGCCGTCGCGGATGGAAATGACACGCTCACAATGTTCGGAGATGTCCTTTTCATGCGTAACAACAATTACAAGCACACCGTCATCGCGGTTCAGTTCCTGCAAAAGAGCCATGATCTCGTGGCTCGTCCGAGTGTCGAGGTTGCCTGTAGGCTCATCCGCCAGAATGATGCTGGGCGACATAACCAGCGCCCGAGCAATGCTCACCCGTTGCTGTTCACCACCCGATAGCTCCGTGGAGTGGTGCTTGAGGCGGTGGCCCAGACCCACACGCTCTAGAGCCGCTTTAGCCAGACCCGTACCCTGAGCAGCTTTCCCTCCGTACCGGAGCGGCAACTCCACATTGTTAAGCGCCGTGGTTCGCCGCAGCAGGTTGAAGCTCTGGAAAACAAACCCAATTTGGCGGTTGCGTACCGTCGCCAGCTCCTGGTCGTTGAGGCTGCTCACGAGGTCACCTGCTAACCAGTATTCACCTGCTGTCGGTTGGTCTAGGCAGCCAAGAATATTCATCAACGTCGACTTCCCTGACCCAGAGGGTCCCATGATTGCGAGCATCTCGCCCTCATGTACCTCCAGAGAAACCCCATTCAACGCAGGAACAACTATGTCGCCCATCGTGTACTTCTTGGTTACATCAGTGAGGCGAAGGACGGGTTGACTTGCAATCACTGCGCACCTCCACGACCTCCACCACCGCCGGCTCCACCAAAGCCACCGCCAGCTCCGCCAAAGCCACCTCCGGCTCCACCAAAGCCGCCTCTGCGCTGTAACGTCAAGTTCGCTTGGCCTGCTGCCGTAGAGGGCACCACAATCGTCTCACCCTGCTGCAGGCCATCTGTAATCTCCACAAAAGAGCCGTCCGTCATGCCCAGCCCTATCACCCGCGTCTCTCGCGTCCCGTCAGCCAACGCTACGGTCACGACGAGGTCAGTACCCTCTCGTTCAATCGCTCCTGTAGGGATAAGCAACACGTCTGTCTGCTCTTGCACCACGATTGATGCGGTCACGCCCATGCCTTCACGTACCGTGATTCCGGCCAACGGGCCTCGTTGAGGCAGATTTATTGTTATCGTGATGCCATAACTCACGATGCCGCCCTGGTTTTGGCCAATCAAATCCACACTCTCAACCACACCGGGGAGGGGAGCGTCTGACAGTGCGTTCAGTGAAACACGCACCTGCTGACCGGGCTGCACTTGGAAGATGTCAATCTCGTCCACCTGGCCGGTAACTGAAAGGGCAGTTGGGTCAGCAACACTCACCACCACAGTATTGGCGTTCACCGAATCACCGGCTGCGACGTTTACTGCGGTCACCACCCCTGATATGGGCGATACCATGGACGCCACCGCCAGCGCGGTCTCCGCATCTTCAACGTTCAGTAGGGCGGTCTGTAAAGCAGCCAGCCGCTGCAGCACCAGCACGGGATCAGGGCTTCCCGTCAGGGCTGCCAGGTCCTCTTCTGCCTGGGCCACCGCAACCCGCTGCTGGGCCAGCTTGCCCAGGTCAGTTCCTGCCTGGGCGTTCAACAATGCAGCATCCAGCGCATCCTGGGCATTGACCACAGCAGTCCATGCACCATCAACCTCAGCATCTTTAATCGTTTGACTGGGGAGATACGGAATAAGGGTCAAACCAGCAGCCAAGAGTGGGTCAGGAACATAAGAGGCCCGGAGTTCTTCATCCGCTTTAGTGAGGTCCTCACGGGCAGGGTCTATGGCGTAGTACAAGCGAAGCTTATACGCGTAGGCATCTTTAGCACTCTCCAAGGCAGTCGACGCATCCTCCACCGCCTTGGACTGCGCCAGTGTAGTGGCAGCGTCATTCGCCACCATATTGTCTAGCGCTTCTTGAGCAACCGCCAAAGCAGCCTCCGCTTTAGCCACCTCAAGAGCAGTGGGGCTCAGAAGCTTATCAAGGTTCTGCTGAGCTGTCGCCGCATTGGCTCGCGCCTGGCTTAATGCCGCCTGAAAGCCGGCATCATCCAACCTCACCAGCAGGTCGCCTGCCTGCACGGTATCGCCCGCTTCCACTAGCACCTCGGACACAGCCCCTTGGAGACCAAATTGGAGGTCCTCCTTGTTGGTCAGGGTCACGCTTCCTGAAGAGGACACGGTAATGGAAAGTGTCCCGTTTTCAGCAGTAATCGTGACCTCATCCGCTCCACCGTCTGCCTCATCATCCCCGCCTGAGCAGGCGGCTAGAACGGCAGCCAACAGGATCACCAGACCCAAAAGAATGCTCCGGTGCTTCATCATGCCTAGCATTTAGACTCCTCGCTTCCTTACGCAACTACGGTTGACGCCAAAAGTCTCTCTACCAGTACACGACGCTGGAGGCGACGATGCGTCAGGGTCCACAGCGTACCAATGCCGCTCATATCGCCCGGTGGCGCCTATATCTGTCCAGCCACCGTTGTCAGAAGGTCCAGCGTCCGCTGACGTGAGCCCGCGACATCCTGCCCCGCAGTAAGCACTGTGGCAATAATCTCCGTGGCGCCCCATGAATAGAGTTCTTGGATGCGCTCAGTCACCTGGGCCTCACTTCCAAAGAACACCACCGCATCAATCATCTCGTCGCTCCATTTGTTCGACTCAGCTTCTGGGAAGCCCGCCTCCTTGAACATAGCAATGTAATAGGGCTGCCGCACGTAGTGAGCAAGCTGCTCCCTAGCAGCCGCAAGCACTTCCTGTCGGTCGTCGTGAACACAGATGGGTGCGTGGGCCACAAGAGAGGGCACAGGGCGGCCTGCGCGCTCTGCGCCGCGTGCCATGGCGGGAAGTGCCACGTCACGCAGGTAGACGCCAGGGGAAACCCAGCTTATAGCGCCATCCGTTAGCTCACCGCACATCTCGAAAGACCCCGCACGCAGAGCTGACGCCATCACAGGAATGTCTCCCACAGGCGCTTGTAGGGCTGTATGCGTTGTATAGTGCTTACCTTCAAATTCCATCGACCCATCCCGCAGCAGACCTTTAACAATGGTCACGTACTCCCGAAGATTGGACAGCGGAGTAGAGAAGTCCACGCCAAAGACACGTTCCATAGTCCCTCGGTGGCTTGGGCCGAACCCCAGGCGCACTCGGCCTGGGGCCAAGTTGGCCAGCACCTGCGCCTGCTGTACCGCCGCCACGGGATGCCGGGGCCACGTGGGCGTGATACACGTCCCCAATTTGATGTCCTGGGTCTGCACTGCAGCCGCTGCCAGCACTGTAAGGCCGTCCGCGTTGGGAGAGCCCGTCGTGAGCCAGGCTGCAGGAATGCCCCGCTCTTCCAGGTCTCGAATATTTGCCAATACTTGCTTGGCGTCTCCACCCATTGCGCCGACACCTAGTATCTTTTCTTTCATGATTCCTCCTCCGGGAATAAGGTGACTGCGACTCGCCTTCAACGAGCGATGCCAACGCTAGCCTCTTGAACGATAAGTGGCAAGATAAGGCCTGCAAGAGAGGGCGTTTTTATTTTCAATGCAGGAACAAGAATAGACACTCGTTACCCCGTGGGGACCGCTTTAGGGGCATCGCCACTCGGCTTCCTGGTAGTGACTCTTCGGCCCTCCCGTCGAAGCAGGCTATAAACAACAGGAATAACCAACAAGGTTAGAAATGTGGACGTCGCCAGCCCACCTATGACTACCGTAGCCAGCTCAGCACCAATAATGGTGCCCTCTGTCACAAAAACCGCCATGGGCACCAAGGCAAAGCTCGTGGTAAAAGCCGTCATCAGTATGGGCCGTACTCGCGCCCTGCCACCCTCAATCAAAGATTCGTAGACGCTCATGCCTTGGGCTCGTAACTGTTCCACCAAGGACACCAGGACAATAGCGTTGGTCACCACCAATCCAATGAGCATCAGCATGCCAATGAGTGCGGGCAGTCCCAGCGTACGCTGCGTGATGTACAGCGCACCCAACGCGCCAATGGATGCAAGAGGCAGGCTCAAAACAATCACTATGGGTGTGATAAGGGATCGCATACTAACCATCATCACCAAATACACCAGACCAATACCAATCACCATGGCTAGTGCCATCTGCTTAAACGCCTCGTCAATGTCCGCAGAGGCCCCGCCGGCTTCTAATGTCACGCCTCGTGGAAGCCCAATTTCCTCAATAATTTTCGTAACTTGAGAATTCACCTGATTCACATTCGGGTCGATGATAGAGCCCGTGATAGTCACTGCCCGCTGGCCGTTAATCCGGCTGACAGCTGTGAGGTCTTCCCATCCTCCTCCTCCAGGTGCAAGGCCATCGGTACTAACATTAACAAGGCCATCCATCTGCCGGAGCTTAGTCACAATCAGGTTGGCTGTAGCCGAGGCAGCTTCATAAGCGTCACCAAACAGCCGAAGTTCCAGCAAGTTGTCTTGAGGCCCGCCGCCGCCAGCCTGCGCTACTTGGGCGGTGGCCACGCCACGGTTCAATTCCTCACGAAGGGCCATCGCAACAGCCTCGCCGTCGCTATCTTCGTTCAGGACCACCAGGAAATTGGCTGAATTGGAGCTACCCTCACGACCTCCGCCCGGACCAAACAAGCTGCCTACGCCACCAGCCGTTACCTGATAGGTTTCAGCTGCGCCCTCTAGCCGCATCCGTTCCAGCACTGCCTCCGCAACCGCCACCTCCTCGAGCAGGATCTTCTGCTCTGTGCCTCGCGGCACCGTCAGGTTAACGGTGATCAAATCGCCGCCAGAACTTGGAAGAAACGTGATGGGAATCAGCGGCAGTAGCCCCAAACTCCCAACAAAGAGCACTACTGCCAAGCCAATAGAGGTCAGTTTATGTCGAAGCGCCCACCCAATGGCCGGTGTGTACGTCCGTTGTATCCACGTGTCTTTGCCAGCCATCCCGCTCGACGTGGGGTTAATGAACAGACTGCCCAGTACCGGCACTACGGTGAGCGCCACAAGTAGCGACGCCATTAATGCAAAGGTTATGGCGTAAGCAAAGGGCAGGAAAAAGCTGCCAATAATACCGTCTATAAGACCCAGGGGAACAAAGACCGCAATGGTGGTCAGTGTGGACACAGTGATGGGACCTGCCACCTCTTTGGTCGCCGCAAAGGTGGCCACTACTCTATCTCCGCCACGTTGAATGTGCTTATAGACATTCTCCAGCACTACAATGCTGTCGTCCACAACACGCCCCACAGCAATGGCAAGTCCGCCCAGTGTCATCAAATTCAAAGTCATCCCTTGCCAGCCCATGATGAGAAGCCCGCCCAAAATGCTGGCCGGAATGGAAATGCCGATAACCAGTGTAGGCCGCACGCTGAAGAGGAATGCAAAAATGATAATGACAGCAAAGACCGCGCCCAGCGTCGCCTCGCGTTGTAGGCTCTTGATCGACGCCTCAATCTCAGGCGCCTGGTTCACCAGTGTGATGAACTCCGTGCCGGCGGGCAACGTCTCGACTAGCGATTCAAGCTTCTCTTGGACGACGCTGACCACCTCTACAGTGTTGGAGTCGGGGTCCTTGAGCACTGATACAGTCAAGCTTGGCTGGCCGTTGGTCCGAGTCACGCTGGTGCCTGCCAGCGTCCCAGGCGGCACCTCCGCGCTGAATACGCCCGGCACTGACATCACCTCCGGCAACACCTGTGCCATGACCGCATCGTAAAGATCAGCCGGGTCACCCTTCCTTAATACGCTAAACTGGAGAATAGGGAATTCATCAGGGTTCACCCTGGTAACCCGTGGTGTTAGCGCAGCAGATGGGAGCGTCACCAGGGCAAGGTTCCTCTCAACAATACTGGACACGTGCTCCATATCCGTCCCCATCTCAAACTCCGCCACCAAAACAGAGATACTGGTCGACGATGTAGAACTCAACGAATCGAGCCCCTCGATGCCGTCAAACGCGCTTTCCAGAGGAATCGTGATGTCCTGAAGGACAGTGGCCACGTTATTTCCCGGGTAAGGGGCAAAGACCGCAACTAACGGGAACTCAATGTCAGGCAGGAGCTCTGCTTGCATGCGGGTCAGAGCGGCTCCTCCGCCAACCATGATCGCAATCATGACAAGGATGGTAATGATCCGCCCGCGAAGAGCAAGGGAAGTCAGCATGCTCATAGGACCCTCATTTGATTTTTGAATTTGAACAACGAACCCACCATTCGCTAGTGGAAGGTGGCTTGAAAAGAAAGCAGGGACGACTGTAACGTGCGGTCAACAGCTGGCAAGGCGCGTGCAGGAGGAGGCATGTGGGTTGAGCAAACGTTTGAGACTAGAGGTGTGGTGTGGTTGGTGGGCCACCCTGGAATCGAACCAGGGACCTCAGTCTTATCAGGACTGCGCTCTAACCGACTGAGCTAGTGGCCCATAACCTGTAGCCATTTTAGCATCGCCGCCGCTTCATGGCCATCTGCAGCCTATTAACTGTCTACCAGTCAACCCCTCGTCTATAATCTCCTCATTCACTACCTTCAGTCCGGGGATTATCTTTGACCAAACGCTTCCCCAATCTCTTCTACCTAACCGTCTTCCCCATAGGCCACTTCTCGGTGGACGCGCCCGGCGGCGCCCTATGGCTTCTGGTGCCCGCCATGGCGTTGGAGTGGGGACTCTCTCCTGCGGAGGCCGGGTTCATCATCACCGCCCACAACCTTGGGGCCGGACTGGGCTACCTCCCCGCAGGCATCCTTGCAGACCGCATCGACAGACGGGGACTCCTTCTTCTGGGCAGCATCTGGTGGGTAGTCGTAGGCTACATCGCGGCCTCCATGGCACCGGGTTACTGGGCAATCGTCTTGCTATTGGCCATAGCTGCTATTGGTGACGCCGCCTGGCACCCAATAGCAACCGGCACCATGGTGCAACGCATGCCTCAGCGGCGGGCGTACGCCCTAGGCGTTCACCTCACCGGAGGGATGATGGCAGAGGTCATCATCCCTGTAGCCGTTGGAGTCCTGCTCACTGTCATGGACTGGTACACCGTCCTACGGCTATCAGTTCTGCCTGCTGTTTTGTTTGGCATCGCCTTTCTTTGGCTTCACAGGAAGGTCCCGCAGGGCAGAGGGCCTACTCTTTCCTGGAATGACCTTCGGGCCCTTGTCCGCGTCTGGAGCAGACCGCTGGGAATTGGCACTTTTGTCATGATGGCCATGTCCAGCGTCTCATATATCGGCCTACTCGCCATGACGCCCCTCTTCCTCCAGGAACACCACGGCTATTCATCCGTTGCCTCCGGTGCCATATTCGCTGTCATGCTCCTTGGCGGAGCTGTAGCCGCCCCCTTGCTGGGCCGCCTGGCAGACCGGGTCAGTCGCAAACGAGTCATCATCTTCGCTCTGGCCCTTGGGGCCATAGGGAGCGGTATCGCCGCCTTCACCACAACCGGCGTCATACTGATCGCGGGGCTTACCCTGGGAGCATCCATCCTGACCGGCGTGAGACCTGTGTTGCTAGCCACAGCCATTGAAATATCAAGGCAACGGGAAACCACTACTCTGGGTTTCGTATACACAGCTATGGACGGAGTGGGGGCCATGGGTGCGGTGCTTGCTGGCCTGTCAGGCAGCGTAGACCTGCGCTACGCCATTGTGTTCGCCTCTGCAACCGCTGCAGCTACCACGCTCATAGCGGGGCTGCTGCCACTTGCCAACAACCTCTCAACTCAGCAGAGCGCTGCAGAGACAGTCGACTGATTAGTGCAGGTTTTTTCAGATCGCTAACAGGCAAAAAGAAAGAGACCAGCCGCATGGCTGGTCTCTTTTGTGTCTTACGCACCTTAGCGCAGTGAATAGTGGAAGGAGATACGCAATTATCGTTTTTGCCGTCCGGCCTCGATAAATCGAGGGATAGAACAGAACCATGGACTACGGGAGCAGAACTCAACCAGTAGTCTTCCGGCCCAGCCCTCCGAAACGGACCGACCTAGGATATCCCATAAAGGGAACTCCCTAGAAAGGAGGTGATCCAGCCGCACCTTCCGGTACAGCTACCTTGTTACGACTTCGTCCCAGTCATCGGTCCCGCCCTCGGCGCAGGCCTCCTTACGGTTAGCTGTGCGACTTCAAGCGTTACCAACTTCCATGACGTGACGGGCGGTGTGTACAAGGCCCGGGAACGTATTCACCGCAGTAGGGCTGATCTACGGTTACTAGCAACTCCACGTTCATGCAGGCGAGTTGCAGCCTGCAATCCCAACTGGGGGTTGGTTTAAGGGATTTGCTCCGTCTCGCGACGTGGCTACCCGTTGTCCAACCCATTGTAGCGTGTGTGTAGCCCAGGGCGTAAGAGCCATGATGACTTGACGTCATCCCCACCTTCCTCTTCGGATTACGAAGCAGTCTCGCTAGAGAAATCAACTAGCGACGAGGGTTGCGCTCGTTGCGGGACTTAACCCAACACCTCACGGCACGAGCTGACGACAGCCATGCAGCATCTGTGACGGCTCCCCGAAGGGTCCCCCATCCTTTCGGTCAGGGTACCACCGACATGTCAAGCCCTGGTAAGGTTCTTCGCTTTGCATCGAATTAAACCACACGCTCCGCTGCTTGTGCGGGCCCCCGTCAATTCCTTTGAGTTTTAGCCTTGCGGCCGTAGTTCCCAGGTGGGGTGCTTAACGCGTTAGCTTCGACACGGAGGGGGTCGATACCCCCCATATCTAGCACCCATAGTTTAGGGCGTGGACTACCCGGGTATCTAATCCGGTTTGCTCCCCACGCTTTAGCGCCTCAGCGTCAGGGTCGGCCCAGAGCACCGCTTTCGCCACAGGTGTTCCTCCTGATATCTACGCATTTCACCACTACACCAGGAATTCCGTGCTCCTCTACCGCCCTCAAGCCAAGTGGTATCGGTAGACGCCTCCAGGTTAGGCCTGGAGATTAAACCACCGACGGACTCGGCCGCCTGCGCGCCCTTTACACCCAGTAAATCCGGATAACGCTTGCCCCCTACGTATTACCGCGGCTGCTGGCACGTAGTTAGCCGGGGCTTATTCCTGGGGTACCGTCCTTGCTCTTCCCCCAGAAAAGGGGTTTACGACCCTCGGGCCTTCTTCCCCCACGCGGTGTCGCTGCGTCAGGCTTTCGCCCATTGCGCAAGATTCCCTGCTGCTGCCTCCCGTAGGAGTGGGGGCCGTGTCTCAGTCCCCCTCTGGCCGGTCGTGCTCTCACACCGGCGACCCGTCATCGGCTTGGTGGGCCGTTACCCCGCCAACTACCTGATGGGACGCAAGCCCGTCCATGGGCGCCCGAAGGCTTTAGTCTCCAACCTTACAGTCAGAGACAACATGCGGTATTAGCTCCGATTTCTCGGAGTTGTTCCTCACCCATGGGAAGGTTGCTTACGTGTTACTCAGCCGTCTGCCACTCGCTTCCCAGACCGAAGCCCGAGTCGCTCGTTCGACTTGCATGCATTAGGCGCACCGCCAGCGTTCATCCTGAGCCAGGATCAAACCCTCAGATAATATATCTGGGTCTTATCCGACCCTTACGTTTACTAAAGAACCGTATCTCAAAAGATACGGGGCGCACTCCTTCCACTATTCACTTGTTAAGGTTCGCAAGACACAAATCCGGCCCCTTTGGGCCGGTCTATATACTCTACGCGTTCCCCGCAGTCACGTCAAGGCAGATTTGCCAGATTCACTACCCACATCACCCTGAATCTGCCCTAGACGCCACTCAATTAAAATCCCGGCAGCCGCCCCATTCCCTCTAGCTCTGTAACTTTAATCTCCAAATCACGGCTCACCCTGTCCCATACTTGCTGGGCAAGGAGGTCCTCTGCCATGCTAGCGTCAAGGACAGTCCATCGTTCCGGCTCCCGCGCCGCAAGTTTCAAGTAACCGTCCCTCACGCGCTTGTGGAACGCCACCCCCGCAGACTCAAAGCGCTGCTCGTCACTCTCCTCAGCCCGTTTGGAACCGTCCCTGTCTCGCTGGCCGTCGTCCCTACCATCATCCAGAGAGGTCTGGACCCTTGCCCTGTTCAGCCCTATTTCAACAGGTACATCCAACAGAAACGTGATATCAGGCCACCGGCCAGCAGTAGCCAGGTCATTGGCACTTCTAATATTCCGCAGAGGCACTCGCCTCCCATAGCCCTGATAGGCGGTTGTAGAGTCCGCGTAACGGTCTGCCACCACCACCTTCCCCTGTTCAAGAGCTGGCAACACAATTCGCCGCACTAGCTCGCTGCGGGCTGCCGCAAAAAGGAAAATCTCAGCCTCTGGCGTTAGAGGGCTGCTGGTTGACTTCAAGTAGCTGCGCAGATGGCTACCAAGGTCCGTCGTTCCTGGCTCTTGCACGCGTACAACTCGATAGCCCTGCACAGCAAGACGATCACACAAAATCTCAGACTGGGTACTCTTCCCAGAACCCTCTCCGCCCTCAAATGAAATGAAAAGACTCATTGTTGTCCTATCACAATTGGGTTACGACTTTCCGCGGTATATAGTCACTCGACGCTGTGGCTCCCGCCCAGAGCTGCGTGACCGCAGGCGGGCACCCTCCGCTACCTGATGCTGCACCCGCCGAATATAGGAGCTCTGCGGCGTCAGCTCTACAGAGGGCGTCTGGCCCACAAGGATGCGTTCAATGCCATCCTGCGCCTCCGCCATCGCCCCGTCCACGGCATTGCCAGGAGGGCCTTGCTCAGGAGTCGTCAAGTTTTCAAGAAAACTGGCAATCTGTGCTGGAGTGTTCCGCCTCAGAACAAAGACTGGCTTTGACTGCTCTTCCGCTATCCGCAACACAGCAGGGAACCGCTTGAAGTGACTCTTCGTCGTTAGTACAAGGTCAGCATCAACAACGTTGCCCACCACTAGCACCTGAGCGCCGGTTGCCAGGGCCACCTGCTCCAACCGCTCCTTGCTCACCCCGTAAGCATGCACACGGGTCTGTATGCCTCCTGTAGCAACCTCTCGAACCCTCCGTTCGGCCCGCACGCCTGTCGTAGGTGACTGAGGGCCATCTCCGTTTGAGATTGCTGGCCTGAGCGTTCCTTGCGCGTTGCCACCCAAGGTTCCTTTGCGCTGCTCCTGAGCTCGCCGGACGTTCCCAGACTCATCAAGCCAGCGCACCTCAGGGGTCACGGTCTGTCCCCGCAAAAGCCGGTCAACCGTCTGTGCCACATCCAGATGCACTGCCACTCGCTGCCAGCTTTGAATCTCCACCAACACATCAAAGGTTGGTGGAGCCTTGCGTTCAAGGATGGTTTTTTGGGTCCTGCGGCGGTGGGCCTCATCATCGCCAAGGGTCACCGTCTGGACGCCGCCGACCAAGTCCGAAAGCGTAGGGTTGATGAGCAGGTTGTCCAGGGTATTCCCATGGGCCGTGGCAATCAGTTGTACACCCCGTTCAGCAATGGTCCGGGCGGCTGCCGCCTCCTGCTCAGTCCCCATCTCATCCACAATAATCGCTTCCGGCATATGGTTCTCTACGGCCTCAATCATCACTGAGTGCTGTAGCGCAGGGGTACGTACTTGCATACGGCGGGACCTGCCAATGGCTGGGTGTGGAATATCGCCATCACCGGCTATCTCATTGGAAGTGTCCACAATCACAACGCGTTTATGGGCCGTATCGGCCAACACCCTGGCCATCTCACGCAGCATGGTGGTCTTCCCAACACCGGGGCGTCCCACTAGGAGAATGCTCTGGCCTGAGGTGACCAAGTCCTCCAGGATGCGCACCGTGCCAAATACGGCTCTGCCCACCCTGCACGTCAAGCCCACAATCTTTCCCGCCCTGTTCCGGATGGCTGATATCCGATGAAGCGTCCGTTCAATCCCAGCCCTGTTGTCATCTCCAAAAGGGCTCAGTCTGTCCACCACGGACTGGATGTCCTCTTCAGTGACTTCCGTGGAGTCCAAGTACATGTCCCGTTGAGCGAAACGTGCCTCCGGCAACCGGCCTAGATCAAGAACCACTTCAAGCAAACTGGAGAGGTCGTCCTGCTGTTGAACCTGCTCTTGTATGCGCTGGGGCAACGTTGCCAGCAGCGCATGCAGGTCATCTGTAGCGCGCTCATGTGGGACTGATTGGACATCTTGTATCACGGCCACCTCACTCAATACTGCCCAGCACTTAGGCCTGGACAGCCGACATTGATACTTGTTTCACCGGCTTTGCCAATGACTTGATAAATAAACGATATTCCCGTTCCAGTCTCCACCCGTTCTGCTCCAGCGCTCGTATCAATTCTGGCTGATGTTCCTGCAAGACCCATGCTGGCTGCTTGTCTCCATCACATAAGCGCAGCGCCTCTCCGCACAGCAGGCGGGCCGCAGCGCCTTCATCGGGATGAAGCATTGCCTCAATGGTAGGCCTTTCACCCTTGTAGACTACCCGCACCCAGCCTCGAAGGTGTCCCTCTCGTTCCCAGACAAACTCATCCGCAGCGCCTTCTACCCTCTCCCGCGCATCTTGCCATTGGTCCATGGTAAGCGCGTAGGCAGACCGGATTGACACTGGAACGCTGGCATTATAGAGGCGGAACACATCATGCAGGTCAACGCTCTTCATGGGCCGCATCTGCAACATGGCATAGCGATCATCAGCCGACGCCTCTCCACCAGGCACATAAACCTCTTCATGCGGCCCTGCCACAAACCCCGTGTGTCGAGCCACAATCTCCATGGGACTACCGTCTTCCATTCGCCAAAAGAGGCGCTCGCCCCCTTGCTCTCCCACGCTCACGACACACTTCTCCAAAAGCGAATCGCACCGCTCCTCCCCCTTCGGAGATACATAGAGATGCGCCACTTCCCATGCCCGCGGCCCTTGTCGTGGCCTCACAACAGATACAGCCTGCAAATGCATTCCGCTTACCATCGCGAGTGCCTGTCGCTGTACAGATGACGGCGATAGCCCAAGTTGCGCCAGCTCCAAGAATGAAATTTCGCGTTTGGGGCCCAGCAGTCGGCCGCGTGTGAACGCATGATCAGGGCCGCGTAAGCGTCCGCCAACCACCTGCCGAGTCAGGTCTGTTATGTGCAAAGTTCTAATCATGACCGTACTGCAGCATCCACAAGTTCAAGGAAATACCGGTGCAGGCGGTCATCAAGTGTGAGTTCAGGGTGAAACGCAGTGGCAAGCAGGTTACCCTGGCGCACCGCCACAGCGCTTCCATCCTCCAGCTTGCTTAACACCTGAACATCTGGGCCTATTTCGCAAACACGAGGCGCCCTGATGAATACAGCATGAAGCAAGCCGCCTTCAACGCCGGTCACATCTAGGTCAGTCTCAAAGGACTGCACCTGCCGTCCAAAGGCATTCCTTTGGACAACCATATCCATCATGCCTAGCGGAATGGGGAGGTCTTCTATCAAGTCACGAGCTAGGAGAATCATGCCTGCGCAAGTGCCCCAAACGGCTCGTCCAGAAGCGCCATAGGCCACTATAGTCTCTCGTAGGCCATAGATGTCTAAGAGCTTCGCAATGGTTGTGCTTTCGCCACCGGGAATAACCAGGCCATCGGCCCTGAGAAGTTCGTCGGCTGTACGAACTTCATGGGCGGAGGCTCCCAGTTGGCGGAACACAGAAATGTGTTCAGCAAAATCGCCTTGCAGGGCTAAAACGCCTACAGTAAGTGCCAGCGCCGCCACCCCCTTACTACCACCCTCGCGTGGCCAACTGCTCCTCTGGCTTCAGTGAGCTGGTGCTGATGCCGGGCATAGCCTCGCCCAGCCCCTTTGACGCCTCCGCAATGGCACCGGGGTCATTGTAGTGAGTCACCGCTTTCACCATCGCCTGCGCGCGAGCTGAGGGATTAGAAGACTTGAATATGCCAGAGCCCACAAAGACGCCGTCAGCTCCCAACTGCATCATCAAAGCTGCGTCTGCGGGAGTCGCCACACCGCCAGCGGCAAAGTTGACCACCGGCATCCGGCCCTGCTCTTTAACCGCTTGGACCAACTCAAGTGGAGCGCCTAGCTCCTTCGCCTTGGCTGCAAGCTCATCCTCAAGCATGTTCTGGATTTCACGAATCTGGTCCATAACTGTCCGCATGTGCCGAACAGCCTCCACAATGTCTCCGGTCCCGGCTTCGCCCTTTGTGCGAATCATGGCTGCGCCTTCGGAAACCCTACGGAGCCCCTCCCCCAAGTCGCGACAGCCACACACAAATGGCACCTTGAAATTATGCTTCCAGATATGATGAGACACATCTGCTGGCGTCAATACCTCGGACTCATCAATGTAGTCCACACCAAGTGACTCCAGCACCTGCGCTTCCACAAAATGCCCAATCCGGCACTTGGCCATGACCGGGATGCTTACCGCTTTGATGATGGCCTCAATCATTGATGGGTCGGACATACGGGCCACGCCCCCGTCCGCACGGATGTCAGACGGAACTCGTTCCAGCGCCATGACAGAGCAGGCACCCGCATCTTCCGCTATCTTGGCTTGCTCAGCGTCTATCACGTCCATGATGACGCCGCCCTTCAACATTTGGGCGAGACCATCCTTAACTTTCCACGTACCGGTTTCGGTTGCCATATTCCTCACTCATCAATCGTCACTGTGTGTCTACATTATAGCGCCGGAAACTTCACCCACGCACCATCTCACGCAAGGAGCGTTGCTAACGCTGACTCCACCTCATTCAGTGGCACCAATGAGCCCTCAGCATCCTGGCGGCGCTTGGCTTCCACCGCGCCCTGCTTGATATTGCGCCCACTCACCACCAGCCGCACCGGCAAACCCAAGAGGTCTGCATCATTGAACTTCACGCCTGCTGATTCCGTCCGGTCATCATAGAGCACCTCATAACCTGCTCCTTCCAACCTGCCATAAAGCTCCTCCGCAGCTGACCCAACCTCCGGGTCCTGGGGGTTTAACGACAGAAGATGCACCTGGTACGGTGCAATGGGGGCGGGGAAGATGATCCCCTTATCATCGTGGTTCTGCTCAATGGCTCCCGCCAGCAACCTTCCCACGCCAATGCCGTAACATCCCATGATGATCGGGCGTTGTTGGCCTTGAGCGTCCAGAAAATTTGCCTTCAACGTCTCCGTGAAATAGGTGCCCAGCTTAAAGACATGGCCAACCTCAATACCGCGCACAGTCGTGAGGGACGTACCGCACACCGGGCAGCCGTGGCCCTCCTCTGCCAGTGCAATATCATCCACAGTCTCCACGGCAAAATCTCGTGGGAAATTCGCATTCACGTAGTGATATCCAGGCTTGTTGCCGCCCACAGCAAAGTTATTGCCAAGGCTGATTGAATCATCCGCCACCAAACGCACGTTGTTCTTGCCAATGGGTGACGTATACCCGCGAGCCAGCCCGGCGGCCTGGGACTCCTCCGGCGTAGCCAGCCGGAGCTCTTTGGCGTGAAGGAGGTTCTTCAGCTTAACTTCATTCACTTCAAGGTCGCCTCTAATCGTGACCAAGACCATCTCGCCATCAGCCATGTAGAACACAGCTTTGAGCGTCTTGCTGGAAGGTATCTTGAGGAACTCCGCCAAGGCTTGGATTGTTTCAATGCCTGGCGTCTCCACCAGGTCCAAGTCTCCTTCCGGTTCTAGTTCCACGGGAGGTTTCTGAGAGCGTGCCCGCTCAGCATTTGCTGCGTAGCCGCAATTTGAGCACGTCAGAATCGTATCCTCTCCGCTCTCGGCGGGCAGGATGAACTCATGTGAGTCCTTGCCCCCTATTGCGCCGCTATCCGCCTCCACAGCCAGGGTCGGGAGGCCACAGCGCTCGAAGATAGTGTTGTACGCCGCCAACATTTTGCGATACGTGATGTCCAGACTCTCTTCATCTGCATCGAAGGAATATGCATCCTTCATGTCAAATTCACGGACCCGTATTAGGCCGGCACGAGGCCGAGGTTCGTCCCGGAATTTCGTTTGTATTTGGTACACCATAGATGGCAGGTCACGGTAGCTGCTGATATTGGAGCGCGCCAGAGACGTGACCACCTCCTCATGAGTCGGAGCCAGCACCATGTCACGCAAGCGACGGTCTTTGAGGCGGAATAAATTGTCGCCAAAACCAGCGTCCCGGCCCGTCTCGCGCCAAATTTCCATGGGTTGCAGCGACGGCATCCGCACCTCTTGGCCGCCGGACGCGTCCATCTCTCTTCGAATAATGGACTCAATCTTCCGCATGGCGCGGAGCGCCAACGGTAGGTACGTATACACACCTGCGGCAACCTGAGAAATCATGCCCGCCCGGAGCATCAGGCGATGGCTGGTCGTTTCCGCCTCAGCCGGGTCCTCTCGCAGCGTTTTTGAAAAAAGTTGTGTCGATCGCACGGAAAATTACCTCACCGTCTTGTCGTCATACGTCCACAAATTCACCGCGTGCACATGGCTGCGGAGTGAACCCGAGGCAAGTAGCATACCAAAGCATGTGCATAATAGGCAGAAGCCCCACAGCCCTAACTACGATACGACAGTACTTCTCGCCATTTCAGGCCCACCACCACCAGCACCACGGCTGCAAAGGCGCTTCCTGCCAAAAGCGCATTTGGAGCACCCAACTGCACTGCAAGCGCACCCATGACCAAGTAGCCCAAAGAAGGTGACCCCCGAGCAAAGGCCTGGTGTACTGAGGTTGCACGCCCCCTGATCTCGTCTGGCACCAGAAGCTGCGTCGTCGTCTGCCGCATGATCGTTGCCACTCCGTCCAGGCCGCCTACCGCCGCAATGAGCACCAGTGAGAGCGCGAACGAGGTTGACTGGGAGAACAAGGCCACAGCAACCAGATACCCGAGCAGGGTTACCAGCACAACCGCACCCTTATGCCGTATATCTCCAATCAGCAGGAGGATACCGGCGCCTACCAGAAACCCCACCGCTGGCGCTGACATGAGCATCCCAAACCCTGAGGCGCCCACTCCCAAAATATCCTCTGCAAACACCGGCATCAGCCCTCGATAGCCCGTGGATATTGCGGCAACCGTGTCCAGCACAATAAGCGCCAAGATGATGTGAGTAGACCATATGAACTTCAGACCCTCCACCATGTGGCTGGCGCTGAAATGGCGGATACCCCGTGCATACTGGCCCGCTGGGACACGTAAAAACAGAAAGGCTGCCACCACAGGAATAAACAGAGCCGCGTTTATCACATATGTGCTGCCGGCACCTTGCCAATCAATCAAAAGCCCACTCGCTGCAGGGCCAAACAACATGGTGGCGTGGCGGATGGTCGAATTCAGCGTAATCGCGTTGGTCAAGTGAGACCGGGGTACCAAGGAGGGGATAAGCGCAGTCCGGGCGGGCTGCTCAAAGACATTGATAGCTGACGCACCCATCGTGATAACGTAGATATGCCACACCGCAATATTCCCGCTGATGGTGAGCCCGGCCAGCGTTGCCGCTAGGACCATGCTCGTTGTCTGGGAAATTATTATCAGCTTCTTGCGGTCAACCAGGTCAGCAAACGAACCGCCAAAGATGCCCAGAAGGATTGCGGTACCACCTTGGAAAAGGCCGACGAGGCCCAGTTGTAAGGGGTCTCCAGTCAGTTCGTACACCAACCAGAGATTGGTGACCATCCGCATCTGTTGGCCCAATGCACTAACGAACCACGTGCCCGCTAGGAGAGAAAACTGGGGGTACGCAAGAGACCCCCACGGCTTTACAGTAACCGGCGGGGTCTTATCAGCTTCAGCGTTCCCTAACGGGGCTCTGTCGGTGGACCTTTGGTCCAATCGTGCCTCCCGGCAATCAGCAGAGGTGCCGACTCGTCCTACAGTGCAGCAACCTCTTCCATCAACGCCTCCAGCATGTCAGCCTCAGCCACCACCCTGACCTTCTGGCCTTTGCGGAAGATAACGGCGCGGCCGTTACCGGCAGCAATACCCACATCAGCGTCCTTCGCCTCACCGGGGCCATTTACCTCACAGCCCATGACCGCCACTTTGACCTGTTTATCCATCTTCTTCAACATCTGGTCAACCGTATTGGCCAGCTTCCGTATATCCACATCAGCGCGTCCGCATGACGGACACGCAACAAGGCTGACACCCTTCTTACGGAGGTCCAGCGCCTTCAATATCTCGTAACCAACCTCCACCTCTTCGCGTGACTCATCACTCAAAGAGACGCGGATTGTGTCGCCTATGCCGTCATAGAGAAGGACACCTAGACCAATGGCAGAGCGAATGGAGCCGCCCCGGGCGGTACCCGCTTCAGTGATGCCCAAGTGGAACGGGTACGGGACCATGGTCGCGAGCTTACGATAGGCCTCCACCGTGGTATCCACGTCATAGGCCTTCAGTGATATTTTAATCAGGTCAAAGTCCAAGTCTTCTAAGACGCTGATCTCCCAAAGAGCAGTGGCCACCATGTGATCGACTGCCGAGATAGTGTCACCGCCACCCGCAGCCTCCGACCCTTTGGTGAGCAGATTCACGCCATCCTGAGACCGGCGTAGCCCACGGGTTTTGCCAATCTGCCCCACAGGCGGCAAGCTCCCGAAATTTACGCCTATCCGTATGGGCACCTGCCTGACCTTCGCCTCGCGGACAATCTCCCCAACCTTTTCAGCGTCACGGATATTGCCGGGGTTGAGTCGCAAGCAATCCACACCCTGCTTCAGTGCTTCCAAAGCTAACTGGTAGTGAAAGTGTATGTCCGCCACCACCGGAATGTGGACTTGGCTCTTAATCTCACCCAAGGCCTGCGCGGCCTCCATATCAGGCACAGCGCAACGGATAATTTCACAGCCCGCCTCTTCCAACTCAAGGATCTGGCGGACAGTGGCCGCCACGTCCCTGGTGTCGGTCTTGGTCATGGACTGAACAGTAACGGGGGCGTCCCCGCCAATTTTTACACCGCCAACAAAAACGGGCTTGGTGACCCGGCGCTTACCCATATCATCCTCACTATTGGTTCACGGCTAAGGGGCTAAAAGCCACCGCCGGTTACGATCCTGGTAATGTCATTCACGCTGACAACAACAACCAGCCCTATGACTAGAACGAATCCCATCAAATGGACCAACCGTTCCTTTTCAGGAGTGATACGGCGCCCGCCACGAAGCAATTCTAGCAGTACAAAGGTAATGCGGCCACCGTCGAGAGCAGGGATGGGCAGTAGGTTTACTATCGCCAAGTTCATGCTGATAAGCGCCGTCCAGAAGATCAGCGGCACCAGTCCAGAACGGGCCACCTCACCCGTGAGCTGCGCAATGCCTATTGGGCCCGCCACGCCCACCGGTGCCGAGCCAGTGATCATTCGCGATATCTCGTTCTTCGCGATAATCAATATCTCGCCCATTTGCGTCAAACTGGAAGGCACCGCCTCCCAGATTGGCTCAGAACGGCTTACCTCCGGCTCTACCACCAACTCCAGGCCGGATAGCTCAGCAGCCGAAGCTGCCAAGGCATATTCCTGAATCTCTCCATTGCGGAGCACACCCAGTGAGACCGCTCCATCAGCTTGTTCAGCGTGGGCCGCAGCAATCGCAACCGCTATGTCGTCCGCATCCAATATGAGTTGGTTGTGCACCCACAACAGGAGGTCGCCTGCTTGCAGACCTGCAGCCTGAGCCGTGGAACCCGGTGCCACCCTCGTGATAGTCACCCTTGCATCCGCAAAGGTGATGCCAGCCGCGCCCTGGTCCTCAGGCGGATTCGTCCTTGGCACTAGAGACGTGGTGTAAACCTCGCCACCACGGTCCACCACCCATTCACTAGACGCTCCCAACCGGAGCTGTATAGCAGTGCGGAGGTCTGCTGAGTTATTGATGGTACGGCCGTCCACTTCCTCCACAATGTCGCCAGAGAGCAAGCCAGCCTGTTCCGCCGGAGAGCCGGGGGCCGTGTCCGTGATAATTACATCCGTCACAGGCACATTGGTTGGGACCATAAAAACAATGGTCAACAGAATAATGGGCAACACCGCATTCATAAGCGGTCCTGCCGCCATGACCGCCAGTCGCACCCAGGGTGAATGAGACGCCAGGCTGTCTGGAACATCCGGGTCCTCTTCACTGGAAAAGCTCACGAACCCGCCTAGAGGGAGCAGGTTGATGGAGTAGATGGTTTCGCCACGCGTGAAAGAAAATAGACGAGGCGGGTAGCCGATGCCGAACTCGCTCACCTTGACCTTAAACAGTCGCGCCACGCCAAAGTGACCAAACTCATGGACCACCACCACAACCAACAAAACCGCTGCAAAAGCTAGAAGTGTTTGCACCTAACGCCCCCTTACCAGTTCCCACACACGCCGCCTCGCCCACTCATCCGCAGCTAGGATCCCTTCAATAGAACTTTCCGAGGAAGATTCGTGGGAGTCCAATACGTCACACACAAGCCTATTGATATCACTAAATCCAATTTTACCCTCTAAAAACAAGTGCACCACCTCCTCGTCGGCAGCGCTCAACACAGCAGGGAACGTCCCTCCAGCCCTGCCAGCATCAACGGCCGTCTTAAACGCGGGGTAGCGCTCCATGTCCATCTGCTCAAAGGTTAACGGTGAATGCTGCAGGGGATCAAATTTGGGCAGCGTGCTGTTGGCCACCCTGTCCGGGTACATCAGCGCATACTGAATGGGCAACCGCATATCCGGTGGTCCCAATTGCGCCTTCACTGAGCCGTCAGCAAATTCCACCATGGAATGGATAACACTCTGGGGGTGAACGACAACCTCAATTTGGTCCCACGGCATTTGAAAGAGCCAATGGCATTCAATAACCTCAAATCCCTTGTTCATCAGCGTAGAAGAATCAATCGTGATTTTCTGGCCCATGACCCAGGTTGGGTGCTGCAATGCCTGTTCAGCCGTGACGGTTGCCAACTCCCCCAACGGCCTTTTCCGGAAAGGGCCTCCTGAAGCAGTGATGATGAGCTTGGAGACAGGCTGGTCCTCACCGCGCATGCACTGCCAGATGGCTGAGGGCTCACTGTCCACGGGTAGAATTGCCGCACCTGCATGGCGGGCTGCCTCATTCAGCAACTCCCCCGCCATGACAATGACTTCCTTGTTGGAGAGCGCCACCGCTTTGCCGTGTCGGATGGCTTCAAACGTGGGGCTCAGACCTGCCCTGCCAGTGGTGGCCACCATGACCACATCCACCTCAGCGTCTGCCGCCATCTCTTCCATCGTAACGAAATCGGTTCCTTTTCCCCACGCCAGTCCATTCACGTCACCGTCAGCCCAAACCATACGGGGATGAAACTCCCGCACCTGTTCTGCCAACAGTTCATGGTTCCGCCCAGCCGCCAGAGCCACTACCTTGAATTCTCCAGGCAGCGTACGGATGACGTCCAAGGTCTGACGGCCAATAGAACCAGTGGAGCCTAAAACGGCAATGCCCTTCATTGGCACCTTTCAGTCTGCGGGCTACGAACAAAGTCGCCACATTCAATAGAAGTGTAGCTTTAATTACCTACGAAGCATAGTAAACGAGGGGAAATACGAGGACAAGGCTGTCGAGCCGGTCCAGGAGCCCTCCATGGCCGGGAATTAACCCACCGGAGTCCTTTGCTCCAGCCAGCCGCTTGAGCTTGGACTCCATAAGATCCCCGAACTGTGAAACAACTGCGGCTGCGGCGCCCAACCAAAGTGCGGACCAGGTACTCAGAGGCAGGTCTAGGAGAGCAACCAGCGCTACCGTGACGCCAATTCCGGCCACCACGCCACCAATGGCTCCCTCCCAGGTCTTACCGGGACTTATGGATGGCGCCATGCGCCGACTGCCAAAGATTTTCCCCACTGCATAGGCACCAGTGTCTGTGGCAAAGGTAATCAGGAAGGCAAGCAATAGCCATTGGAAGCCTTGGTCAAGCTGGCGTATGAGCACGGCCGCTGAGAGGGTACCGCCAATGTAGAGCGCCCCAAACGTCGTCACAAGCGTATCCACTGCAACGGTTTGAGACGAGCGACGCACGGCTCCTACAATCAACGTCAGCAGGGCACCGGACAATAAGACCCATAACCATCCGGTGCCTCCCGCCGCCGCCGCTGCAATCAGTCCCACGCCCCAAACAATGCCCAATAGAGTGTACGGGCCTGCCCCGGCTGCCCCCGCAAGTCGGTAAAACTCGCGTAGCGCCAGTAGCACAGCCAAAGCGGCAATCGCCGCCAACCACCACGTTCCAACCCATATAGAGAAAATAAGGAGAGGTAGCGCTATTGCCGCGCTTATAAGGCGGCGTACCAAGGAATTATCGGATGAGGGGTTGTCCCGCTCAGTCATTACGCCTCTGAAAGAAGCTTTCCAAATCGCCGTTGGCGTCCGCTGTAATCGTCCAAAGCCCGCTCCACCTCAGCGTCGTCAAAGTCCGGCCATAAGCAGTCAGTGAAGTAAAGTTCGCTATAAGCCGCCTGCCATAGCAAGAAATTGCTCAGCCGCCGCTCCCCCCCTGTCCTGATAACCAAATCAGGGTCAGGTACGTCAGGCAGGTACAGGTGACGTCGAATAAGTTCTTCCGTCGCAAGCTCTGGAGAAACGTCGCCTGCCATGGCCTGTTGCATTGCGTCAACTATCTCAGCCCGGCCACCATAATCAAACGCCACACACAGCGTTACGCCGGAATTGTTGGCCGTCAGCTCAAGTGCTCGATCAATGGCCTCCGCAAGGCCTGGGGGTAGGTGCTCCCGGCGGCCCAAATGCTGAAGCCGCACGTTCTGTTCATGGAGTTGAGGCACCTCTACCTCAACCATCTGGCTCAATATCTCAATCAGCCCGCTGACCTCATTCTCAGGGCGTCCCCAGTTCTCCGTAGAGAATGCATAGAGGGTCACGTACTGGACTCGCCGTACGGCAAAGGCCTTCAATATCCGACGTATGTTCTCCGTCCCTGCCCTGTGACCTTCCAGCCGTGCCAGCCCATGCTGCTGCGCCCACCTTCCGTTGCCATCCATAATGATGGCCACGTGCTGAGGAACGCTGGAGGGCTGCCAATCATCCTGATCAACAGCCGCTGATGTGCTGGCTCGTCCCACTGGCTATATCTCCATCAACTCAGCCTCTTTTTTCGTGCTCACAGAGTCGCTCTTAGCAATGTGCGCGTCCGTGATCTTCTGCAGCCGCTCGTGTG
>Ga0302135_10000221_pt1 | contig 35193 bp, 33 predicted proteins | sample CBN3_surface_MG_FD_203119 | JGI IMG/M metagenome (GOLD analysis project Ga0302135, IMG submission 203119) | Marine microbial communities from Western Arctic Ocean, Canada - CBN3_32.1 | ecosystem: Environmental > Aquatic > Marine > Oceanic | place: Canada: Western Arctic Ocean | collected...
GCGTGTTGGCCAAACATGATGAAAATTATATGTCACAAGAAGTTCGTGCAGCCTTGGATGCAGCGGAGGCTTCGGAAATGAACTCATCCCCGCTGGCGGAGCAATAAATGATTCCTGAATTAGGTCAGTTTTCACTGATATTAGCACTGTGTCTGTGTGTGATACTTGGCACTTTGCCGCTGATTGGTGCTAGCCGAAATAACCTGCTATGGATGAATTTGGCTCGACCTGTTACGGCTGGAGTATTTGTTTTTCTTGCAATTAGTATAGCTATTCTTGCCTACGCTTTTGTTCAAGACGATTTTTCGGTGCAGTTTGTCCAACAACATTCCAATTTGCTGCTACCTACACGTTACAAAGTCACCGCGGTGTGGGGGGGGCATGAAGGTTCATTTTTGTTGTGGACATTCATGCTATCGGGCTGGATGCTGGCAGTAAGCATATACAGCAAGAGCATGCCTATCGATTTTGTCGCAAGGGTATTGGGTGTGTTGGGGATTATTTGTTTCGCGTATATTTTGTTCATGTTGGCGACTTCCAATCCGTTCGATCGTGTGGTGCCACTTTCCCCCGCCGATGGCGCTGATCTCAATTCTGCATTGCAGGATATTGGATTTATTATCCACCCACCAACGCTATATATGGGCTATGTTGGTTTCTCCGTTGTCTTTGCATTTGCCATGGCGGCGCTGCTCAGTGGGCGTCTTGATGCAGCCTGGGCAAGATGGTGTCGCCCTTGGGCAAATACGGCCTGGGCAGTGTTGACACTAGGCATTGCGCTTGGCAGTTGGTGGGCTTATTACGAATTAGGTTGGGGTGGTTGGTGGGCCTGGGATCCAGTTGAAAATCCGCCGTTAATCACTTGGTTATTTGGAACCGCTATGATTCATTCTCTGGCGGCAACCGAGAAGCGTGGGGTATTCAAAAGCTGGACTGTACTACTGGCTATTTTGGCTTTTGCTGGAAGCTTATTGGGAACTTTTATTACTCGTTCGGGCTTATTAACATCGGTTCATGCATTTGCCAGCGACCCGACCCGGGGAGTATTTATATTACTGATATTTGGGTTAGCCATTGGTTTTGCGTTGCTGCTGTTCGCTTTGCGTGCGCCGCTAATGAAGAGCGATTTTGGTTTTAGTTTATTGTCTCGGGAAATATTTCTACTGGCCAATAATGTTATTTTGGTCGTGGCAAGTGCATCGGTGTTGTTGGGAACCTTGTTCCCAATGGTATATCAAGCCATAACTGACGAATTGATATCAATTGGACCGCCGTATTTTAATGCGATTTTTGCACCACTGATGGTGCTGCTCATTTTGCTGCTTGGTGTAGGGCCGATCTGTCGCTGGAAGAAAACCTCCGCGCAATATCTCGTCATGCAATTGGGCCGGGTTGCGCTCAGCAGTGTTGCACTCGGGGTACTGCTACCGTTGGTGGTATTGTTGAAATTTTCAGTCTCGGCGACCATCGCGTCAATTCTGGCGTCTTGGATTTGCTTGGCTATGTTAACAGACTTAGTCAATAAATCTGCCAATAAGATAACTCGGTTACAAGGCTTGAAGAGTTTGTCTTTAAGTTACTTCGGAATGCAGATCGCACATTTTGGTGTTGCCGTGATGCTGATCGGCGCAGCAATGACTAGCAACTTTAGCTCAGAGAAAAGTGTATTGCTCGCCAGTGGGGAAAGCATTGACCTGGGCGAGTATGTTTTCCTCTTCGATGGAATGACATCAGTCGAGGGGCCTAATTATATTGGTGATGAAGCACATATTCAGGTATTGCGAGATGGTGAGTTTGTGCGAAATCTAAATCCACAACGCCGACTCTATGTGGCCAGTGGAAGCCCGTCAACAGAAATGGCAATCGATGCGGGATTTTTTCGAGATCTCTTTATAACTCTGGGTGAAGCGAAAGAAGGTGGCGCCTGGTCAATGACTATTTACATCAAGCCTTTCATTCGCTGGGTTTGGCTTGGTGCTATCTTCATGGCGCTGGGTGGACTAACCGCGGCAGGAGACAAGCGTTATCGTCGGCTAAGGCGTAGACAGGAAGAGCTCTTGGCGGAAGATCTGAAGGCAAATTTGCAGCCGGCTCTGTGAGGTTGAATTCATGTCTAAATTAAAATTTTTCATTCCCGCTATCGGCTTTTTTGTATTGGCGTTGCTACTGTGGCGCGGCCTGTACCTGAACACCAGAGATCTGCCTTCAGTATTGATTGACAAGCCCTTGCCTGAATTTGAAATGAAAACGGTGATCGGTAGTCAGCTTGTCACCAATAAGGATTTGCCGGATAAAATGTTTTTGCTCAACGTATGGGGCAGTTATTGCTTACCATGTTTGGTTGAACACCCCACTTTGATGCGCTTGACTGAAGAGGGTGAAATGCCGGTTGTGGGTGTGAACTATCGTGACCGGAAAAATTTGGCTATTGACTGGCTTGGGGTCAATGGCAACCCATTTAGTTTCAGCCTGCTTGATGAAGACGGCAAGCTAGGTATTGATTTGGGAGTATATGGGGCGCCGGAAACCTTTTTAATTGACCAGAACGGTGTGATCCGTTACCGGCATGTCAGTGTGCTTGATGAGACGGTTTGGCAAGAAGTGTTTCAGCCAGCGATAACAGCACTGAGAGCTGAGCAAGCCGGTATATGAAAAATTTGTTGCTACTAACCGTCCTATTCAGTTTGGCAGGTTCTTTCTCGCTAAATGCACAAGTCGATACCTTCCAGTTCGATACAGATGAACAGCAGCAACGTTTCCGGCGTTTGTCTGATGAGTTGCGTTGCCCTATGTGTCAGAACACAAATCTTACGGGCTCCAGCGGTGGTGTGGCAGAAGATCTGCGGAGAGAAGTGCATCGAATGATCATGGACGGTTTTACTAATGCTGCAATAGAGCAGTTCATGTTTGATCGCTACGGTGATTTCATTTTTTACCGGCCGCGATTACGGGCAGAGACCGTATTTCTTTGGTTTGGTCCGATTATATTCCTGCTGTTTGGTGCATGGATGGCCTACGGGATAACGCGGAAAGCGCGCATAATTGACATAGAAGAATCAGATTTGGATTCATCTCAGCAACAGCGTTTGCAGGATCTTCTGGATAAAAAATAAATTCACATTAATCGAAAACCTGGATTGCTAATTTGTTCTGGTTCCTAACAGTTTGTTTGTTTTTTCTGGCGACACTATTCGTGCTTCTGCCAATGTGGAGGCATGGCCAGAATAATGCCGAGGTGGAAGCGCAGCGCCGCAATGAATTAAGAGAGGAAGAAAATCTTGCTCTATATCGCGAACGGGTAGATGAGTTGGATACCGAGCGTGCCGTTGGAAACCTGGATCAGGCCCAATACGACGCGTTGTTAGTGGAGACGCAGCAGAGTCTGTTGTCAGATATGGGACCTGGGGAAACGGAGCAATCAGAATCACTGCCCAAAGAGAAAAAGAAACAAAAGGATAAATCCGGACGCAGTTTATTATCATCCTCTTCCAGTTTAATTCCTATTGTAATGATCGTGCTAATACCGGTATTGGCCTATGGACTCTATAACCAATGGGGTTATATAGGGGATGTTGAACTGATGGGTTTATTCGAAAGAACAGCCAGCAACGCAGATGATCCCCAAGAAGCGCAAGCGCTTATAATCGCATTGGGTGGAGTGGTGCAGGCAGACGAAGAGAATAATTGGGCCTGGTACTTTCTGGGCAGGAACTTTACTGTGATTGGGATGTATGACGAAGCAGAAATTGCATACGAGCGCGCGAGCAACCTGATGGAAGACACTGGAGATAGAGCAGTGATTTTGGGTCAGTATGCACAGATAAAATATATTAATGCAGGTGGTGAAATTACGCCGGAAGTTAATGCCATAATTGAACAGGCCAGAGCCATCATGCCCAATGAGCTTTCGGTTATACAACTGTTAGCGTTGGATGCAGAACAACGGGAAGACTATTCCGCAGCGATCGCAAATTGGCGGCTGTTAATACAGGCCAACCCCAATTCGCAGCAGGCGAATGAGCTAAGGGCAAATATTACCGAGGCTCAGCGCCTGCTCTCTGGAACAACGCCGGATATTGATTCTGGCCCGGCGATTGATGTGCAGGTCACTTTAGGTGAGGGTTTGCAGATACCGTCTGAAACACGCGTATTTATTGCTGCCCGCAATGCGGCAAGCGAAGGGCTGCCGCCCGTGGCAGCAATTGACCTTACGGTTGGAGACTTGCCCATAACAATTCGATTAGATAATTCATCGTCGCCTTTGCCTCAGTTTAATTTTTCTTCCGCTGAATCGGTATTTATCTCTGCCCTAGTTTCATTCTCAGGTGCGGCAAACCCGCAGTCAGGAGATTACCGTGTGGTATCGGAAAGTTTTTCCCACAATGACCAGCACGTTGTTATCGAGTTAAGTATTTCGGAACGATTACCTTAAGTACCTGTTCATTTATTTTTCACTATCCCGACTTTGATCAAATGTACTGGACCGAGTTTCTAACCCTAGCCATCGCCCACCTCTTTGCGGTGGCCTCACCGGGCCCAGATTTTGCGATAGTTGTGCGCCAATGTGTGACAAAGGGCACCAGGACTGGCCTATGGACCAGTTTTGGGGTTGGTTCCGGTATACTTTTACACGTGGCATACTCGATATTGGGTGTGGCAGTGTTCTTGTCCCAATCCCCGGTTCTCTTCGAGGCAATGAGATTGATTGCCGCGGGCTATTTAGTTTATTTGGGTTTGCGGTCGATAAGAGTGTCATTTCTACCGCATACAATAAGGTTTGAGCGGTCGAATTCCTGCAGATTGGAAGCACGGCAAGCTTTTATACAGGGATTTATTACCAATGGTCTCAACCCGAAGGCCACGTTATTTTTTCTGGCTCTATTTACTGTTGTAATAAGCGCAGAGACGCCGTTAGTAATTCAGATGATCTATGGTATTTATTTGGCGCTGGCTACTTTTACCTGGTTTGCTTTGCTGAGTATGGTTTTAGGGCAAAGTGCGGTGCGAGAGTTTATATTGAAGGCCGGCAAGTGGGTTGAGCGGGGCATGGGGATTGTGTTAATTCTCATTGCGATTCAGATCGGAATTAGTTTTTAGTTATTTGGTTTTTAGCGGGTAAGCCACATTAAGAGCCGGGAGAGTGGTATTATTGCGCTAGCAGCTTGGTTGCTTTGCGGACACGTTTGTCGCGGGGGCAGCGCGGAGAAAATATGTTAACGCAAAGAGTACAAGGAAAACCGTATCTGCGCTATATTTGGCGACGGAGAGAATAAATATGACCACGAAATTACAGGAAAATAGCTTAATCGACAAATTTGGCCGACGTGTGGATTACATTCGCTTGTCTGTCACTGATCGCTGTGACTTCCGTTGTGTCTATTGTATGACGGAAGATATGACTTTCCTACCTCGTGATCAGGTTCTGTCTCTGGAAGAGCTGTTCACGGTAGCACAGGCATTCACCGAGCTTGGTGTGAAGAAGATTCGGCTGACCGGTGGCGAGCCCATGGTGCGTAACGATGTGATGTCCCTAGTCGAGAAAATGGGTGCCCTGCCGGGTTTGGAGGAGCTATTGCTTACCACCAATGGCGCTCAACTGGATAAGTATGCCGCTCATTTAAAAGCGGCAGGGGTAAATCGTATCAATATAAGTATCGATAGCCTAGACGCAGAGCGATTCAAGAAAATTTCCCGAGTTGGCAAGTTAGGGAAGGTGCTTGCGGGAATTGAGGCAGCGTGCGCGGCCGGCTTTGACCGTATACGGCTGAATGCGGTTATTATGCGTGGTTATAACGACGATGAAGTACTCGATCTCACTGATTATGCGCTTGGGCGCGGAATTGATATCGCATTCATTGAGGAAATGCCCCTTGGTGAAACATCTCATCATAATAGGGAAGAGACCACTTGCAATAACGATTGGGTGCGGAATGTAATCGAGCAAAAATATGAACTGATGAGCACTGCTTCCAGAACGGCTGGCCCCTCTAAGTATTTTCAGATAGCTGGCCAAACTAGTAGAATTGGTTTTATCTCTCCAGTTAGTCACAATTTCTGTGAGGACTGTAATCGGGTGCGTATCACTGTGGAGGGAAGGTTGTTACTGTGTCTGGGCAATGAGCACTCGATCGATCTTAGGGCTATATTGCGTGATAAAAACTCAGGGCAGACTGAGCTGAAACAGGCGATTATCGATTCCATGGAAATCAAACCGGAACGTCATTATTTCTACGATAAAGAACACCCGCAACCAATTCGATTAATGAATATGACGGGTGGTTGATTGGATTATGACTGGGCACAAAATCCTATCTATAGCCGTGATCACGGTTTCCGACACCCGAACCGATGCAACCGACAAGTCAGGTAATGTGCTGGTGCAGAATCTCACGCAGGCCGGCCATAAACTGCATTCTAAAATAATAATAAAAGATGATGTTTATCAACTGCGTGCGAGCGTATCTGCCCATATCGCAGATGCGGCAATTAACGCTGTATTGCTGACAGGAGGCACGGGGTTTACTACACGTGATAACACCTACCGTGCGATTTCTCCGCTACTTGAAATGGATATAGATGGTTTTGGCGAATTGTTCCGCCAGCTATCCTTTGATGAAATTGGTAGCTCAACAATTCAGTCACGGGCTTTTGCAGGCCTTACTAATAATACGATCATATTTTGCTTGCCGGGTTCACCTGGCGCCTGCGCCACAGGGTGGGATAAAATTATTGCCCATCAATTGGACAGCACACACAAGCCCTGCAATTTTTCAGATAAGCTGTAAAACCCACCTGGCAGGAAGCTTGCTCACTGTGCTATTTTTTTTGCAGTTTGAAGTGTTTGTACTTTGCGTTGAGGATGCTAAGGTGGGGTTTTAAAGCTAAGTAAACAAAACACCAGCCTGATCATTGAATGATAGAAAAGCTGGTGTTTAATTGGTGCTCGTAGTTGAAGGACTTCGCATAATGCCCCCTTCTGGTAGGCTGGTTTAAACGGACGCATACATGATGGCTACCGGTACAGCGAGTGCGGCTAAAACCACAACAATGCTCACCAGGGTTGCTTCAATAATAGGCCGTACTTTAACTAGTGCCTTACTCATTGCTATCTCCTTGTTTAAGTTAATGGAAAGGTTTGTTCTCATCTCTCAATGATGGCGCGAATAGTAACACATAATGTCCTATAAAGTAACATAAATACTCAAAATAATTAGATAATGCGTTATAATGTGAAAAACTGTAACACATGGCTGAGGATGGTGAGTGCAAAAACCAGAGTTGCCGGGTTAACCCGCCGGCCCATTATCAGCTAAGATAGGGGCATGAATACTAGAGCTCAATTGCAATCCAGCCTGGCTGATAAACGGGTCGCAGTTCCGGAAAGTAGGCAGCTGGATATATTGGCGGATTTATTTGAGCGCCGCGGAGCCCATGTGGTCCGAGTCCCTCTGGTTCTAATATTGGATGCGCCAAACCCCGAGCCCATTGTGCGGTGGATTGAACAATTTGCCGACTCCCCCCCAGATTATCTCATTTTGCTGACTGGAGAGGGTTTGCGCCGCCTAGTGAAGCTAGCTGAGAAGCACAATCTGCTGGATGATTTTCAATCTGCCCTGTCTAGTGTAGAGAAAATCTGCCGCGGCCCCAAACCAGGCCGAGTATTGAAGGGCTTAGGTCTGAAAGCTGATAGATTGGGGGTAACGCCCACTACTGAGGGAATTATAGAGACGCTGGCAGCACTTCCCATAGAAGGAAAGCGCATTGGTCTTCAGTTGTATGGAGAGGAACCGAATTTGCTACTGCAGGATTATCTTGCCGGGCGCAACGTTGCCGTGCTACCGGTGGCTCCCTATGTATATGCGCCGAATAGCGATAATGAGCGAGTGCAGGAGTTTATAGAGGAATTAGCCCAAGGCTCTATCGATATTGTTACCTTTACAAGTCAACCCCAATTTAAGCGATTGCTCTCGGTGGCCCGGCAGCAAAATTTGGAAGCACAATTGTTTTCAGGTTTGCGCCTAGTCAAGATAGCTGTAGTTGGTCCATTAATTCGCGATCAACTGCAGAGTCACGGATTGGAAGTGAGCGTTATGCCGGAGAAAGCATTCTTCATGAAACCCATGGTAAGGGAAATTGAAAAGATGTTGACTGCTGGTGGATTATAAGAGCAGTGCATGGATATCTTTGTGAAAAAGTCGCAGTCGTAAGGTGAACTTACTGCCTAGATTATTAAAGGAGATTGGATAGCCTATATGCGGATCATGACGCTCAACTGCAATGGGATTCGGGCAGCTGCTCGTAAGGGCTTTTTTGAGTGGCTAAAAAGCTGCAATGTTGATGTGGTTTGTTTGCAAGAAACCAAGGCGCAAATAGATCAGCTCGGTGATCCAATATTTCACCCAACCGGTTTTCATTGTTTCTACTTTGATGCGATTAAAAAAGGCTATTCCGGTACTGCGATCTATTGCCGTGCCGAGCCGGATCAGATTTCGAGAGGTTTGGGCTGGCAAATTGCCGATGAGGAGGGGCGCTATATACAGGCTGATATTGGGAAACTGAGTATTGCTTCTTTGTATTTGCCCTCAGGTTCGAGTGGAGAAGAGCGGCAGCTACGAAAATTTTCTTTCATGGATGACTTTATGAGGCACATGGAAAAGCAGCGTAGGGATGACCGGGAATACATCATCTGTGGTGACTGGAATATTTGCCACAAACAGATAGATCTAAAAAACTGGCGACCTAATCAAAAGAATTCTGGGTTCTTGCCCGAAGAGCGTCAATGGCTGGATAAGCTATACGAGGAAGTAGGCTATGTGGATGCATTTCGTGAGGTAAACCAGGAGGCAGATCAGTACAGCTGGTGGTCTAACAGGGGGCAGGCGCGGGCTAATAATGTAGGATGGCGACTGGATTATCAGGTGATTACACCAGAGCTGCGTGAGAATGTGGTAGCAACAGAAATATACACCGAACAGAATTTTTCAGATCATGCGCCGGTGATAGTGGAGTATAATTTATAAATCACTCTTAGTCGGAAATGGTTTTTGGAGTAAACTAACGACATGATAAAAATACAGCAAATAAAGTTATTTAAAATTGGCTTCATTGGATTTATTCTATTTGCCTCAAGCCTCAGTATGGCGCAAGCACTGGTTGCAGTCATCGCTACCAATAAAGGCGAAATTCAGGTTGAACTAAATGAACGGGCGGCACCGACTACGGTTGCTAATTTTGTCAATCTTGCTTTGCGCGGATACTATGATGGGCTGTTGTTCCATAGAGTGGTAAATAATTTTATGATTCAGGGAGGAGATCCTTTGGGCAATGGGTCTGGTGGTCCGGGTTACAGATTTCGCGGTGAACTAGTGCTAAAACACAATAAGCCTGGCATTTTATCTATGGCAAACTCAGGTCCAGGGACCGACGGCAGTCAATTTTTTCTGACCCGCATTGCTACGCCTCAGCTAGACGGTTTGCACTCCGTGTTTGGCAAGGTGATTTTCGGCATGCCTACTGTGTATAAAATTGAACGTCAGGATGTGATAAACAGTATTACTATTACGGGTGACGCCTCAGCAATACTCACTCGCCGAAAAGAACAACTGGAAGAATGGAATCAGATCCTAGATGAGAATTTCCCCAAATTGGGGGATGCACCGCCAATTCAGTAGCGGGTCAGAGCTGTGAGACGTTTTTATAAATCGAAGTTGGGCTAATTAGAGGTGAGTTACTTTGTGAAGGTTATGGTAAAACCTTTTTAAACGGTTTTACTGAGACTGCTTTATAGACCCCAGCCGCCACATAGGGGTCCGCATTTGCCCATGCTTTTGCTTGCTCCAGGTTATCAAATGCCGCCACTACCAAACTGCCACTAAACCCCGCCTCGCCCGGATCATCGCTATCAACTGCTGGGTGAGGGCCTGCTATTAAAAGCCTGCCCTGATCGGCCAAATTATTAAGCCGACTCAGATGGCTTGTTCTAATAGATTTGCGTTTGTTTAAACTATCTTCTACGTCTTCACTGATGATGGCGTAATACATGAGCTTTTCCTGTACGTTCTTATTTTCTTTAGCGAGTAGTTTAATGTCAATTCTTGTCGGCTTATGGAAATTCTTTGCTGTTATCGGTACTCGTTTCGTCTTCTTCCAGTTTTATGTATTTGGCAAGCACCGGCATGGTTCCACCAAGCACAAAGGCGAAGGTTAATATCAAATTTCCGAAGACTTTAAATTGGATCCATAAGGGTTCTGAAAGTGTAAATGCGACCGTCAGATTTACGGTACCAAGTACAATAAAAAAAACAATCCAGATTTTGTTAAGTCGGAGCCAGACCTCCTTCGGCGCTTTAACGGCATGCCCCATCATATGTTCTATTGCTGGTTTTTCCCCGAAGTACATTGATCCGAAAAAGACACAGGCAAAAAGCCAGTTCGCGATGGGTGCCTTCCATTTAAGGAACGCAATATCGCGAAATATAATAGTAGGAACACAGAATAGAATGACTACTATCAGGGTTATCCACTGAAATTTATCCAGTTTTTTCTGAGCTATGAGCAAGCTGCCATAGACAAGAATGGAAGCACCCAGTAGAAACTCTGCAGCGCTGAATATACCGCCTACACCATGCTGGTATCCGGCAATACTCACAACTCGCTCATCTAGAGCCCAAACACTAAAAAATACGAGTAGTGGTATGTAATCAATAAATTGTTTCATAGTGCTGTCTGCCGCTTTTCCTAGTGAGTATTGAATACGTCGTCGAAATGACGCAGGTGCATCTTAATCGATTTGCTAAAAAGAGTCTGCTTTTGCAGGCCAATGTAATAGAATCCCAATATTTTTGGACTTTGGGAGGATCTGGACTTATCCACTTTCTCCCAGTTTAGGTGAACTTCTGCTGGGGCCCCATTTATCATGAGTGAATATTTGCAGGTTCACCGGGTGAATCCTGAACCCCGTATTGTAAAACAGGCAGTCAATGTGCTGTTACAAGGGGGGGTTATAGTCTATCCAACGGATTCCACCTATGCGCTGGGTTGTCATATTGGAGATAAGGCTGCGTTGGAGCGTATTCGCCGTATTCGTCGCCTGGACAGCAAACACAATTTTACTCTGGTGTGCAGTGACCTTTCATCGCTGGCAAGTTATGCCAAGGTGCAAAATAGCGCTTATCGAATATTGAAAGCCTACACGCCGGGACCGTATACTTTTATTTTGAAGGCAACCCCGGAGGTGCCCAAAAGGTTGATGCACCCCAAGCGTAAAACGATAGGGATACGAGTGCCGGAAAACAAGGTGGCACAGGCTATTTTGGCTACTTTAGGCGAGCCGATCATGAGTGCTAGCCTAATACTTCCCGATGAAGAGGAGCGGCTGGTTGACCCTTACGAGATTCGCATCAAGATGGGTAAACTTGTTGATCTTATCGTCGATGGTGGGGTGTGTGGTCTGGACCCTACAACCATGGTGGACTTGGTCGCTGGTGTGCCAGAACTGCTGCGGGTGGGCAAGGGAGATCCTGAGCCATTTCAATAGGAAAGAGAGTGAAGAAAGGCACTTCTGATTAATGGTACCTGGTATTTTGCAATTAAGACGCCCGAGTAACGACCGCGTGGATCGGCATAATGAAAATGCAATCTGCACCGATAAATATTTAACAGAGTTCTAGGAGAGTAAGTTGTCCAGCGTCGATTCGCAGCAGCGTGTTTTATCCGGAATGCGCCCCACCGGGCGTCTACATTTGGGACATTTGCATGGAGTATTGAAAAATTGGGTTCAGTTGCAGCATGAATATGACTGTTTCTTTTTTGTCGCAGATTGGCATGCGTTAACTACCCATTACGACAGTCCTTTGGCTCTGGAAGACCATGCTCTGGATATGGTCATAGATTGGTTGGCATGCGGTGTCAACCCCGGGTCAGCTTCACTGTTTGTCCAGTCTAAAGTGCCCGAGCACGCTGAGTTGCACTTGCTTCTTTCTATGATGACCCCTCTGGGTTGGCTGGAACGTGTTCCCAGTTACAAAGATCAACAGGAAAAGCTGAAAGAGAGAGATCTGGATACTTATGGATTCTTGGGATACCCGCTATTGCAAGCAGCTGATATTTTGATTTATCGGGCAGGCTTTGTCCCGGTTGGGGCAGACCAAGTTGCTCATGTCGAATTGACCAGGGAAGTGGCGCGACGCTTTAATCATATTTATGGTCGCGAACCGGGTTTTGAGGAAAATGCCCAGGCTGCAATTCGCAAAATGGGCAAGAAGGCAGCGAGGCTTTATTCCAATTTGCGCAAGGCCTATCAGGAGCAGGGGGATCATGATGCCCTGGAGACTGCTCAAGCCCTACTTAAGGAGCAACAAAATATCACTATTGGTGATCGTGAAAGACTATTTGGTTATCTGGAGGGCAGCGGCAAGATGATTCTTGCGGAGCCCCAGTCACTGCTGACCAAGGCATCTAAAATGCCGGGACTTGATGGCCAAAAAATGTCCAAATCCTATGACAATACCATTAGCTTGAGAGAGCCTCTCGATCAGGTGGAGAAGAAAATCAGTACCATGCCTACAGATCCAGCCAGAGTGAGATTAAAAGATGCTGGTGACCCCAATAAATGCCCTGTTTGGAAACTGCACCAAACCTATTCTGACGATAAAACCAGAAACTGGGTAATGGACGGATGCACGAGTGCCGGTATTGGCTGCCTTGAATGCAAAAAGCCGATAGTTGAAGCAATTATTATGGAATTAGAACCGATTCAAAAGGAAGCTGCTCAGTATTTGAAAGACCCGGATATCGTGAAATCGATTATCGCTGAAGGCTGTGATACAGCTCGGGATAATGCCCGAGAAACTCTACAGGAAGTGCGCGAGGCCATGGGCCTGGGTCAATAGTAGTTTTTTAGCCTCTGGGTTGGGGCTTTGGAGTGGGCTTTTTATACCCGTTTGATGTTAAAATTTCAGCACTAAAATAACAGAGCAGAGCTTAAGATTGACAGTGTCCAACGAAAAATCAGACAACGTGGAACCAAGCCTTCACCTCGTCGCTGTGAATGAGGAAACTGGTGGCCGCCAGCAGGAATTGCCTTTTGCCTATGTGGATGGGGAGGCAGTTACCGAGGTACCCAAGGACCTTTACATTCCCCCCGATGCGCTGGAGATATTTCTCGAAGCGTTTGAAGGGCCGTTAGATTTATTGTTGTATCTTATTAAACGCCAGAATATCGACATTCTGCAAATCAATGTGGCTGATATCACGGACCAATATATGTCCTATGTTGATCTGATGGAGGCGCATCAGTTTGAGTTGGCTGCGGAATATTTGGTAATGGCAGCAATGCTAGCTGAGATCAAATCCAGAATTCTCTTACCAAGGCAAGAAGATGAGACCGCAGAGGAAGGCGATCCCAGAATGGAGCTTATCCGTCGGTTGCAGGAATACGAGTGCTTCAAAAAGGCAGCACAGGATATTGATGAAATTCAACGCATGGACAGGGATTTGTATCGTGCCAACGCAAAAATTCCCGAAATTGAGCGAATTACCCCTGAGCCCGAGGTGGAATTACAGCAACTTCTGCTTTGCTTGGCCGGGGTTTTGAAAAGAATTAATAATTTTGAGCATCATCATATTCAGAGGGAGACCCTTTCCACACGGGAGAAAATGTCTGAAATACTGGTGCGCATAACCACTCAAAAGTTCGTGCCGATGGTTTCTTTGTTAATGCGAGCCGAAGGTAGATTGGGTGTGGTGGTTACATTTTTGGCGGTGATGGAATTGTTGAAGGATTCACTGGTGGAAATAGTACAAACGGAGCCGTTTGGTCCTATTCATTTAAAGGCGAGAAGTTGAACGGATGTCTGGGCACCTGCACGCCCTAGGCCATGCAGAAATGATATGCCGTTGTCCAGAGGTACCTTAGGGTAAAGTGAAGTAATGAGTGATGTAGATAACAAAATTAAGATTATTATAGAGGGACTGTTGCTGGCGGCTGGAAGACCACTGAATCTGGATGGTATCGCCCGAATATTTGCCGAGGGTGAGAGACCAGATCGGCAGGAACTAAAATCAGTTATGGAAAGTATAGCGGAAGATTGCAAAGACCGGGGCTACGAATTGAAAGAGGTCGCTTCCGGCTATCGATTTCAAGTAAGACAAGAATTAAGCGAATGGATAGCGAAGCTTTGGGATGAACGACCACCTAGGTATACGAGAGCGTTATTGGAGACGCTATCCTTGATTGCCTACCGCCAGCCAATTACCCGCGGTGATATTGAAGGAATTAGGGGGGTCGCTGTCAGTTCGAATATCATCAGAACACTACTCGACCGCGAATGGGTGCGAGTGGTAGGGCATCGTGACGTACCGGGTCGGCCCGCCATGTTTGCCACAACGAAGCAATTTCTGGATTACTTTAATCTGAAATCCTTGCAGGATCTGCCACCTCTGTCTGATATAAAGGATTTGAGTAATCTGAACGCAGAACTGGACCTGGATGATGATATGGCTGGTAGCAGGGTGCTAGAATTGCCAGAAAATCTTATTGATGAGAATGCCTTTGAATCTGTGGGAGAAGACCAGCTCCTGGCTGAGGCAGAAGCTATCGAGTTATCTAAAAAGCCATTGGATGAAATCCTGAATCTGGATAATGGCAAAGACAAAGACAAATCAGCTCTTGTCGACCTAAATCCTGTTATGGATGTGAAAGACGGTGCAATGCAGTTTAGTTTGGAAGAAGATCCGGAAGAGGCTGAATAACCAGCTCGACTATTCGATACTCGTTGTATATTAATCCCTTTGAGATCCACCAGTAACCAATATTATTGAATTCAAAATGACTGAAAAGTTACAAAAAGTACTCGGGCGAGCAGGATTTGGGTCTCGTCGTGAAATGGAAGAGTGGATTATCAAAGGCCGAGTCAAGGTTAATGGCAAAGTGGCTACCATTGGCGATCGTATTACTGATGCAGACAAGGTGGTTGTCGATGGCAAAAAAATGGCACCACAAAAGCAGGGTAAGGAAGCGCGCCGCGTGTTGCTCTACAACAAACCGGAAAATGAGATTTGCACGCGCAAAGACCCAGAAGGCCGACGCACCGTATTTGATAAACTCCCACCAATAAAGCATGGCAGGTGGATAGTAGTGGGGCGTTTGGATTTCAATACAAGTGGGTTGCTGCTATTTACAACAGATGGTGAGCTCGCCAACCAACTGATGCATCCCAGTTCCCAGATTGAACGTGAATACGCGGTTCGGGTAATGGGTGATGTGACGCCGGAAATGGTGAAGAAAATGCACGATGGGGTGGTTGTTGACGGTCATCTATGTTGCTTTACTGACATACAGTATTTTGCGGGTGATGGTGCGAATCAGTGGTACCACATAGTAATAATGGAAGGACGTAATCGAGAAGTTCGCAGGTTGTGGGAATCCCAGGGTGTTAAAGTGAGCAGGTTAAAACGGGTCCGTTTTGGTCCCATTTTTATTCCAAGTACGGTCACCAGAGGCAAATATCAGGAATTATCCAAAACCGAGATCAATAAACTACTCAAGGCGACGGAAAGCAAACCAAAGTGACTAATCAGAACCCCTGGTTGCCCTAACTACTTGCTTCAAAACCCCTCACATTGATTGCCTGACCGTGTAAACCCTTCCCATCAGGCCCCATGACATACAGATACACCGGCATCAAGGATTTCGGCTCAGGCTGAGTGATGGGGTCTTCTGCCGGATAGGCTGACTTACGCATTCCTGTTCGAGTACCGCCCGGATTGATACTATTGACTCTGACCGAACTGGTGTCCTGTAATTCATCGGCGAGTGTTTGCATTAACCCTTCCACCGCAAATTTCGACACCCCATAGCCCCCCCAATACGCGCGACCTTGCCTGCCCACACTCGAAGCGGTGAAAAGTAAGCGCCCGTCCTCGGCTCGGCTTAGAGCAGGTAGCAGTGCTTTGGTGAGCATGAATGCCGCATTGACATTCACCTGCATTAAATCTTGCCATTCCTGTTCCGGGTAAAACTCGATGGGGTTACGTGTTCCCAGTAGTGCCGCGTTGTGTATCAGGCCATCCAGCGCTTCGAATTGTTCGTCTATTGAATTTGCCAAAATTTTGAAATCCTCGCTACCAGCAGTGCGCAGGTCGAGGGGCTGGATAATTACTTTGCCGGGATGCTTCGCTTCAATTTCATCGTAAACCTGTTCCAGCTTTTCCTGGGTACGGCTGACCAGAATAACAGTAGCGCCATAGTCGGCAAAAAAATTTGCGCAGACGCGGCCGATTCCATCGCTGGCACCAGTAATCATTATGGTTTTTTTTTCTAGTAGGTTCTGGGGTGGGTTGTAGTCAAACATTGATCAAAAGTTCCTCAGGCAAACTTCAGCATATTAAGCAGGGCCTCGGCTTGCTCGGCAGATTGCAGTATAAAATCAGCATTCCATTCGTCGACTCGAGCATCTATTGCCAGGTAGCCATAGCTTGCGGCAATGGCAATTACATCGGCATTTTTCGCAGCTTGCATATCACGAATATGATCCCCGATATAAACTGTTCGTTCGGTGTCGCAACCCAATTTCTCACAGGCTAGCAAAATGGCTTCTGGGTTGGGTTTTTTGTGTGTCACATGTTCAGGGCAGAGTAGTACTTGGCACCGGTGCAGTAGTTCCAGTTTGTCCAGTAACAGGCGACTGTATTTTTCCGGTTTGTTAGTGACAATACCCCAGGGGATGTTGCTGTTCTCAAGGCTAGTTAACAATTCGAGAATGCCCGCGTAAGGTTTGGCTTCAGTTTGTTGGAGTTGCTCGAAATAGAGATCCAGTAACCGCTGATTTAAACTATCGAAATCTTGGTGTTGTTCATCGATGTCAAAGGCCAGACTGACCAGAGCTCGCGCGCCATCGGACACCGTTTGACAAATCAATGCAGAAGAAATGCTGTCTTTACCGTTTTCCTCCAACAATTGATTAACTACCTTGACAAAATCGGGCGCGGTATCGAGAAGTGTGCCGTCTAAATCGAATAAGACGCATTCAATAGAAGTGGATAATGTTGACATGAATTGGTTAATCCGGTTTTTTATAAAGAGCTAAGTAATTTACATCAAGGTTTTCTAGAAGGAAGTATTTTTTGGTTAGGGGATTATAGCTCATACCTATTTGTTCCTGCAGTTGCAGACCTGCCTCGCGGCACCATCCAGCCAATTCCGAAGGTCGGATAAACTTAGCGTAATCATGGGTGCCTTTGGGCAGCAAGTTCAACAAATATTCTGCACCAAGCACGGCGAACAAGTAAGATTTTGGGTTTCTATTAATGGTGGAGAAGAAAATTAATCCACCAGGCTTTGCTAGCTGGAAGCAGGCCTTGACTACGGACTCAGGGCTTGGCACATGCTCAAGCATTTCGAGGCAGGTGACAACGTCAAATTTCCCAGTTTGTTGCTGGGCAAGTTGCTCTGCGGAAATTTTTTGGTAATCAATTTCTAGATTGCTTTCAAGTTGGTGCAATTTGGCAACTGACAATGATGCCTCTCCGAGGTCAATAGCGGTCACTTCGGCACCGTGGTGAGCCATTGCTTCTGCCAGGATGCCACCACCACAACCAACATCTACAACTTTTTTTCCAGCCAGGTTTATTATACGGCTGATAAAATTCATGCGCAGCGGGTTGATATCATGCAGAGGTTTGAACTCGCTATTGGGATCCCACCAGCGCGCTGCTAGCGATTCAAACTTCTTTATTTCCAGTTCGTCTACATTTTCCATAGATCAATTTGCGATTTGCTGTTGCCAATTATGTGTCGTTTCCACTAGTTTTAGTTTATCGATGGTAAGCAATTCATTGTTTTCAAACAGTAGTTTGCCACTACACCAGACATGGCTGACCTGGGATGCTTGCGTATTATAAACCAGATGTGACACGGGGTTATAGATCGGGATACTGTTATAGCATGACATATCGACGGCGGTCAGATCGGCGAATTTGCCTGTTTCCAAACTACCAATCTTATGGTCTAGGCCCATTGCACGGGCACCGTTGATGGTTGCTATTCGCAGTGCCTGGTAGGCTGGTACCGCGCTGGCGTCACCTGCTACACCTTTCGCCAGTAGAGCGGCGGTGCGCATTTCCGAGAACATATCCAAATCATTGTTACTGGCGCATCCATCGGTTCCCAATCCTACATTGATACCGTTTTTTAGAAGTTTATTCACCGGACAAAATCCACTGGCTAGCTTCAAATTTGATTCAGGGCAATGGATGACATGGGCGCCATTTTCATTTAGTAGTTTTAGCTCCTCCTCAAGTAGCTGTGTTGCGTGTACGCACAGCAGGCGCGGGGAAATCAGGCCCAGCTTAGCCAAACGTTGTAAAGGGCGCATGCCATTTGACGTGATGGATTCCTCGACCTCTTGTGCCGTTTCATGGACGTGCATATGGATTGGAATATCGAGTTCTTCAGCCAACATGGCAATTTTACGTAAAGGCTCATCAGACACCGTGTAAGGAGCATGTGGTCCGAAGGCGGTATGGACAAGATCGCTGTTGCGGTAGTTATCATGGAGTTGTGTGGCCTTTAATATGTATTCGTCCGCATCATTTGCCCAGACAGTTGGAAAATCGAGGATCGGGCTCGCAAGTTGAACCCGCAGTTGCGCATCGAGCACAACTTTTGCCACCGCATCCGGGAAAAAATACATGTCTGCGAAGCAGGTAGTGCCAGATGCAATCATTTCAGCGCAGGCCAAAATAGCACCTTGCTGTACGAATTCCGCGCTGACATGCTCGCCTTCCAGTGGCCAAATATATTCCTCGAGCCACTCTTTTAAGGGGATGTCGTCGGCCACACCACGGAATAATGACATGGCGGCATGGCCATGAGCATTGATCAATCCGGGGATCAAAGCATGATGCGGTAGTTCGACAGTTTGAGCTGCTAAAACCTTCTTGCGGGCTTCATCTTGACTGAGAATTTTGATGATGCGTTTATCAGCAACTACGACCGAATGATTCTCTAAAATCTGGCTTTCCGCATCAACAGGGATTACCCATTTGGCATGGATTACAAGATCGGCCTCAAGAGTATAATTGGGGGGCACAAGATTTCCTATTTTTAGCGTTACAAGTACTGATTTATGGCACTATACAGACAGCGAATTATACCTGTAAACAGTCAGAATAGCGCGGTCTAAGTGCTGTCAGTGCTTTGAGCGGAACTCCGATAAATAGTTGGCTTTTTTTTACCCGTATTAAGTGATTTAGAGTGTCAGAATGGTGGTTTTTTATGTTAGAATAACGCATTTCTGTAAGAGCCAAATTAAACGTCATTTCAGCTTATCAATTACGCATATTTTAGACCCAAAATGGGCTGGCAACATTGCCTATTTTCGGGTCTTTTTGGGAGTCAGAAAAGCGAACACATTGGTAGGCAGTAGATCAGCGGTTAATAAATAGATAGCTAGGTATCAAATGAGAAGCAGGGCAAACGGTAGCATATGACCGAAATCGAAAAACAAATCTCACCGGTTTCATTAGAGCATGAAATGCGAGAGTCGTATCTCGCGTACGCAATGAGCGTCATCGTTGGGCGTGCATTGCCTGACGTGCGTGATGGCTTGAAACCGGTGCACCGCCGAGTACTGTTTGCCATGAACGTGCTGTCCAATGATTACAATAAACCCTATAAAAAATCTGCTCGTGTTGTGGGTGACGTGATTGGTAAATATCACCCGCATGGTGATAGTGCTGTATATGACACGATTGTGAGGATGGCGCAAAATTTCTCACTGCGATACCCGTTAGTTGATGGACAGGGTAATTTTGGCTCGATCGATGGTGATGCTGCAGCAGCAATGCGGTATACAGAAATTCGTATGTCCAAGATTGCCCATGACTTGCTGATTGACCTGGACAAGGAAACGGTAGATTTTTCACCTAACTACGATGGCACAGAAGATATCCCGGATGTAATGCCGACCCGAATTCCCAATTTGCTGGTGAACGGATCTTCGGGAATTGCAGTGGGTATGGCTACGAATATCCCCCCTCACAATCTCACTGAGGTTGTTAGCGGCGCTATTGCGCTACTGGATAATTCGGATATAGAGGTTGATGACCTCATGGAATACATTAAGGGGCCAGATTTTCCAACCGCCGGCATTATCAATGGCAAGGCCGGCATTGTTCAGGCTTATCGTACAGGGCGTGGCAAGATTTATGTGCGCGCCAAAGCCGGAATTATCGAGAATGAGAAATCGGGCAAACAAACCATTATTGTTACCGAAATCCCCTATCAACTGAATAAATCACGACTCATCGAAAGAATTGCCGAACTGGTAAAAGAGAAAAAGATTGAAGGTATTACTGAATTACGCGATGAATCAGACAAAGATGGATTGCGTATTGTCATCGAATTAAGAAAAGGTGAAATGGGTGAGGTGGTACTCAATAATCTTTATGCGCAAACCCAAATGCAATCTGTATTTGGTATTAACATGGTTGCACTTGTCGATGGACAACCACGTTTAATAAATCTTAAAGAAGCATTGGATTCTTTTCTACGGCACCGACGCGAGGTGGTCGCTAGACGAACTGCTTATTTGCTGCGTAAGGCACGTGAGCGAGGCCATATTTTAGAAGGTCTTGCTGTTGCGTTGGCCAACATCGATGCAGTGATCGAGCTTATTAAAACTTCCCCAACATCGAGTGAAGCCAAAGAGAAATTGTTGAGTAGAAGTTGGAAATCCGACAGTGTATTGAAAATGTTGGGTGAGGTTGGGGCAGATGCTTGTCGACCCGATGACCTAGATGCCAAGTTTGGCATGAAAGAAAACGAATACTTTCTTTCTCCCGCTCAAGCTCAGGCCATACTTGAACTTCGATTGCACCGCCTGACCGGCTTAGAGCATGAAAAGCTAATCAATGACTATCAGGAATTGCTGAAACAAATTGCCGATCATATCGACATTTTGGAAAACCAGCCGCGTTTACTTTCCGTTGTGCGAGAGGAGTTGGAAAGTGTACAAAAAGAATATGGCGATGACAGGAGAACAGAGATAGTTGGTTCGCAACTGGATCTGACCATGGAGGATCTGATCTCTGAAGAGGATCGGGTCGTTACCATTTCCAAAACAGGTTATGCGAAGACACAGCCTCTGGCAGATTACACTGCGCAGCGCCGAGGCGGCATGGGTAAGGCGGCTGCTGCGGTCAAGGACGAAGACTTCGTCGAGCATCTTCTCATTGCGAGTACACACGATACCTTGCTGTGCTTTAGTAGCGTGGGGAAAGTGTACTGGTTAAAAGTTTTCATGATTCCAGTTGCTAGTCGCACATCCAGAGGCAAGCCTCTGGTGAACATTCTTCAGCTGGAAGAAGGAGAGAGAATTACCAGCATGCTGCCGGTTCGGGAATACACGGATGATCATTTTGTATTCATGGCAACGGCAAATGGCACTGTTAAAAAGACCGCGCTTACTAATTTTGCAAGGCAGCGTAGCGTAGGTTTGCGCGCAATAGAACTTGATGAGGGTGATGAGTTGGTCGGTACTGCACTTACCGATGGTAGTCAGGATGTAATGCTGATTAGCAGTAGCGGCAAGACAATCCGTTTTGCGGAGTCTGGCGTTCGCGCGATGGGAAGAACTGCGAGAGGGGTCAGAGGTATCAAATTGGTGGAAGGCCATAATATGATCGCCCTGATTATACCGGATGTTGAAAAACAAATACTTACTGTAAGCGAGAATGGCTACGGTAAGCGCACGGAAGTAAATGATTTTCCAGTCTATGGTCGCGGTGGGCAGGGTGTTATCGGTATGCAAACCAGCGAACGTAATGGCGCTGTAGTTGGTGCCGTACAGGTTATCGAAAGCGATGAAATTATGCTGATATCTGATAAAGGCACGCTAGTAAGAACGCGGGTGGAAGAAATCTCTATTCAGGGGCGTAATACGCAAGGCGTGCGGGTGATTCGACTCAAAGAAGGTGAGAACCTGGTAGGTCTTGAACAGGTTGATGAGCCGGATGAGCCGGAACAATTTGAGTCCGACACAGACAACGATTCTGATTCGATTGACGAAGCCGAGTAAAAACCCGAGGCCTCAGCGTTTTGCTCAGAGTATCTCAGATAATAGGTCTTACAAAACTCTATTGATGGTACTGGCCTGTTGGTAATTAACTGCCTTTGAGTCAATACCGTTGCATCTAAACTAATTGAGATTGGTAACATGATCGCTCCTGTGGAAAAAACAAAAACCATTGCCTACCTAGGCCCAGAGGGGACGTTTTCTCAGGCAGCTGTTTTGAAACAGTTTGGAGAGGATGTAAATCTGAATGCTTGTACCAGTATCGATGATGTGTTCAAGGCAGTAGAAACCAGTACGGTTGATTTTGGCGTAGTACCTGTGGAAAATTCTACCGAAGGGACGATTAATAACACACAAGATTGTCTTGTCGAGTCATCCGTTCATATTGTAGGCGAGGTCATAGTCGCAATTGAACAGAACCTGATGCTGCAGGACGCTGCTGATATTGCGGAAATTAAAACTATTGCATCACACAGCCAGTCATTGGCTCAGTGTCGAAACTGGCTACTCAATAATTGGCCGGGAACAACTCAGCTTGAGTGTGCCAGTAACGCTGCCGCCGCTAAATTGGCATCTAATGATAAGACTATTGCAGCTATTGCTGGGGTGTTGGCAGCTGACATCTATAAGCTGAAAATTGCAGTTCCTCAAATTCAGGATCAAGCTCACAACAGCACAAGGTTTTTGGTACTGGCAAATGCGCAGACGAATTCGAGCGGCGTGGACAAGACCAGTGTTCTGATTTATACGGAAAACAAACCGGGTGCATTGTTTCGTGTGCTGGAACCATTTGAAGAGTTGCAAATCAGTTTAACTAAAATTGAAACCAGGCCGTCAAAAAAAGAAGTTTGGGAGTACGTTTTTTTTATAGACTTTGAAGGTCACGCAGATGACGAAATTGTTAAGAAGCTATTTGTGAAATTAAGCAATTGCACTGCCGAGATAAAACTACTGGGATCTTATCCGTCGGCTATCATTTGATACTAAGCAGCCATGCAGAAACACGGAACGAAAAACCTTGAACTCATTGACCGATAAAATCATCTTGATAGTGGGGCTTGGCCTGATAGGTGGTTCTATAGCACGTGGTCTAAAGCGCAGCAACCCCAGCCTGCGCATTGAAGCTGTGGACAACGATGAAAACCAACTGAGCACGGCAATTAGCGAAGGCAGTATTGATGCGTTTGGTGAGCTAAATTCACTTTGCCCAAAGGCAGATCTCATTGTTATCGCCCTACCGCCACTAGCTACTGCATCAATATTGCCCCAGATTTCCGAACTGTGTTCACCGCAGTCAGTAATTACTGACGTGGCGAGTGTGAAGACCAGCGTGACCGCAGCGGTGAACAAACTGGACCCGGAATTTATCGCTCGCTTCGTACCGGGGCACCCCATAGCTGGCTCAGAAAAAAGTGGTTACCTCGCATCGACTGATAGCCTTTTTAATCAGCGTAATATTATCCTGACTCCGCAGGTTAATACCGAGCCCGAGGCGGTTGCCTTGGTACATGAAATGTGGCGCGCTCTTGGGGCAGATATATTAGGTATGAGCACTAAGCGCCATGACGAAGTATTGGCAGCCACCAGCCATCTTCCCCACTTACTTGCATTTGCCATAGTTAATGCGCTGGTTAGACAGGAGCAAAGTGAGGATATCTTTCGCTATGCTGCGGGTGGCTTTGCTGATTTCAGCAGACTGGCATCGAGCGACGCACAAATGTGGACAGATGTTTTTGTCGCAAATTCCGAAGCGGCGTCATCCGTGCTAGACGATTACATCGATGACCTTATGGCGCTTCGGCAAGCTGTGACAAACCAAGACCATGCGGCACTTTATGCAAGCTTTAGCCAAGCCAGGCTTGTTAGAAACAATTTTATAGCGAAGTATTTTAATCCAATGAATCAGCCAACAACTCAAACCAACAATGTTACATCCTTCACAGTTAAGCCAGGCGGGCAGGTAAACGGAGATATTCGTGTGCCCGGAGATAAATCCATCTCACACCGGGCAATAATTTTTGGTGCGATCGCTGATGGAGTTACCCGAGTAAAGGGCTTTCTCGAAGGAGAGGATGCGCTCAATACACTGGCCGCATTTCGTGAGATGGGTGTAACCATTGTGGGACCGGAAGCGGGTGAATTAACCATTTATGGGGTGGGGAAAAATGGCCTCAAGCCACCACGTAAACCGCTTGATATGGGGAATTCCGGCACGGCCATGCGGTTGATGTGCGGGCTGTTATCGGCACAGTCTTTCGACAGCGAGTTAATTGGTGATGAATCGCTTTCAACCCGACCCATGATGCGGATAGCGGGGCCCTTACGGGATATGGGGGCGGTTGTTGAAACGGAAGCTGATGGCACGCCGCCACTACGTATAAGTGGCAAGCCGCTCAATGGCATCGAATATGCGATGCCGATGGCCAGCGCGCAGGTGAAGTCCTGCCTGCTATTAGCTGGTTTATATGCACAAGGAACAACCCGTGTTCAGGAGCCGGGCCCTTGTCGAGATCATACTGAGCGCATGCTGGCCGCATTTGGCTACCCAATTTCCAGCGGAGTCACTGAGGGCTTGACCGAATTGGAAGGTGGTCACGAACTGAAAGCCACTGATATAGAAATTCCGGCTGATATTTCATCTGCGACATTTTTTCTAGTCGCCGCGGCGATAACACCAGGTGCCGAGCTGACTCTGCGCCATGTTGGCGTTAATCCGACCCGGATTGGTATTATTAATCTATTGCGTTTAATGGGCACCGATATTCGCTTCAGTAATGAAAATAGTATCGGAGCTGAGCCGGTGGTGGATATAACAATAAAATACGCGCCACTAAAGGGGATTGAGATACCCGCTGAGCAGATTCCACTAGCCATCGATGAATTTCCGGCCCTTTTTATAGCTGCCGCCTGTGCAGATGGGGATACCGTACTACATGGCGCTGAGGAGCTTCGGGTTAAGGAAAGTGATCGAATCGATGCCATGGCTGTGGGCTTAACTACGCTGGGTATAGACAGCGAAACCTATGATGACGGGATTCGTATTACAGGGGGTACCCTACAAGGTGGAGAGGTCGACAGCAGAGGAGATCATCGCATTGCCATGGCATTTACCGTGGCGGCATTGCGCGCAAAATCGTCAATTCTTGTCCATAACTGTGCAAATGTAACCACGTCTTTCCCGGGTTTCGTCGAATTAGCGCGAAGCGTAGGTATTCAGGTTCAAACTTCTAAATAGATTATGTGATGCAAAGCATACCTGTTATAGCAATCGATGGCCCGAGTGGCTCTGGTAAGGGCAGTGTGGCAGGGCGTGTATCAAAGGCGCTGGGTTACCACCTGTTAGACAGCGGGGTACTATACCGGGTGCTCGGCTTGGCTGCCCGCCTAAGAAATGTAGATTTACAGCAAGATCAAGCAGTTGCAGAGCTTGCACGCACTTTAGATATTGCTTTTGGAGAGAATGGGCCTGGCTCGGTGAGCCTCGACGGGAAGGATGTTTCGATCGATATACGTACTTCGCTTGGTAGCGATATGGCATCCAGGGTTGGTGCAATACCCGCAGCAAGAGCAGCGCTGCTTGAGCGTCAATTGATGTTCCGCCAAGCACCGGGCTTGGTGGCCGATGGCAGGGATATGGGTACAGTTGTGTTTCCGGATGCTGCGGTCAAAATCTTTCTCACCGCAAGCGTGGAGGAGAGGGCCCAAAGGCGATATAAGCAGTTGATAGCTAAGGGTATTGATGCTATCCTCTCCGCCCTTTTGAGTGATTTAAAAGAGCGGGATGAACGGGACAGAGAGCGTGCTGTTTCGCCTTTGCTACCGGCAACAGATGCCGAATTTCTGGATACAACAGAAATGAGTGAAGAAGCCACCGTTTTGAGAGTGTTGGAATTGGTCCAAACTGGTCTGCCCAACCCCTGATCTGAAGTGGGATTCATAGTTTGGTATTCGTGACACCAGTATTGGCGAATACCAGATTTAATTTAACTACCCCGTAAGACTGGCTTGCGGAATGGCTATAATGTAAATTATATACGTTGTAACCTGTTGATATATTGGAATAAATAATGGCGGATAATTTTGCAGAACTATTTGAACAGAGCTTACTTGAAATAGATATGAACCCCGGTGCCATCGTTACTGGCACGGTAATAGATATAGACTCTGACTGGGTTACAGTCCACGCCGGTCTTAAATCTGAAGGCGTTATTCCCCGCGTAGAATTCTTGGATGAAAAAGGAAATTTCTCACTCGAAATGGGTGATGAAGTTAAAGTAGCCCTTGAAAGTGTAGAAGATGGGTTCGGAGAAACCAAGCTATCCCGAGAGAAGGCCAAGCGTGCCGAGTCCTGGATGGAGCTGGAAGAAGCTCATGAGAAGAATGAAGTAGTAACTGGTATAATTAACGGTAAGGTTAAGGGCGGGTTTACGGTTGATTTGAATAATATTCGGGCCTTTTTGCCTGGTTCCCTGGTCGATGTCCGACCGGTAAGAGACACCAATCACCTTGAAGGCCAACTGCTAGAGTTCCGCCTGATTAAGTTGGATCGAAAGCGGAACAATGTAGTTGTATCTCGACGTGCTGTGCTCGAATCTGTCACCACGGAAGAAAGGGATGCATTGCTGGAGAAGTTGCAGGAAGGTATGTCGGTCAAGGGCATCGTGAAAAACCTGACAGACTACGGCGCGTTTGTAGATCTGGGCGGTGTGGACGGATTGTTACACATCACCGATATGTCCTGGAAGCGCATCAAACATCCCGATGAAGTGGTAAACGTGGGTGATGAAATTGATGTTAAAATTCTTAAGTATGATCGTGATAGAAAGCGTGTATCACTAGGACTGAAGCAACTGGGTGAAGATCCCTGGATGGCAATCAAAAAGCGCTATCCGGAGAAAACCCAGGTTAAGGCTATTGTTACTAATCTTACCGATTATGGGTGTTTCGCTGAACTGGAAGAGGGTGTAGAAGGTCTGGTCCACGTGTCTGAAATGGATTGGACCAACAAAAACATCCATCCATCGAAGGTGGTACAGCTTGGTGACGAAGTTGACGTGATGGTCCTGGACATCGATGAAGAGCGGCGTCGCATTTCATTGGGTATCAAGCAATGTTTCCAGAACCCATGGGATGGATTTGCTGAAAACTTTAAGAAGGGCGATAAAATCTCAGGTAGTATTAAATCGATCACAGATTTCGGTATCTTCATTGGCTTGAACGGGAATATTGATGGCTTAGTGCATTTGTCTGATATTTCCTGGGAAGAGTCCCCCGAAGAAGCTGTAAGAGAATACAAGAAGGGTGATGAGCTCGAAACTGTCATTTTGTCGATTGACCCGGAAAGAGAACGCATCTCGCTTGGTATTAAGCAGCTGGAAGATGATCCGTTCATGAATTATGTTGCTGAGTTTGAGCAAAGCAGCATTGTAAAAGGGTCTATATTATCAGTGGATGCCAAAGCTGCCGTTGTTACATTACAAGAAGGCGTCGAGGGCATACTGCGGGCATCAGAGCTTGGCCGTGATAAGGTTGAAGATGCGCGCACTGTAGTTAAGGAAGGCGACGAGATCGAAGTCAAGATTATCAATGTTGACCGCAAAAAACGTGTATTAAGTGTCTCGGTTAAGGCCATCGAAATTGATAACGAAAAGTCTGCTATTCAGGATCATAAGGACAAGGACACAGACACTGTTGGTGCGTCTCCTGGAACTATCGGGGATCTTATCAAGGCTGAAATGGACAAGAATTAGCCGGGGCATTGTATCCGGTAGGTCTATTCGCTTAGTATTAAGTACTGAGGAGAAAGCATGACTAAATCTGAACTTATAGATCGCATTGCCAGTAAGCAAACACAACTATCTTCGAAAGACGTTGAGCTTGCAGTAAAAGCTGTTATCGAATATATGTCTCTGGTTTTAGCTGAAGGCGGGCGTATTGAGATAAGGGGTTTTGGAAGTTTCTCCTTGCACTATCGAGTTCCGCGCATTGGGCGTAACCCGAAGACCGGTACGCCTGTTGCTTTGAGTGGGAAATATGTTCCTCACTTTAAGCCCGGCAAGGAGCTTCGCGATAGAGTAAATAACAGCATGCTGAAGGCGGCCAACCAATTCTGAGATGTCACTGAGCGTTTTTTTAGCGTCCTGTCACGGTTGGGCAGCTCGATATCTGGAACGGCATAACCCAAAAGTTATGCCGTTTTTTTTACAGTAGCCTGATATTGGGCGAAGTAGTCAGCAATGCCTGCCTGAACTAATTCGTCAGATGCCGAGTCGGTAAAAGCAAAATGCGAAAGATAGTGCGAGTACTCACAGGTTTTTTTCTATTGTTGGTATTTTTTACCAGTATCGCCTTTTCCTATTTTAATACAACGCCAGTCTCCATAGCTTTTGGGTTTTGGGAAGCTCCGGTACAGCCGATTTCCGTATGGTTGATTTTGGCATTCACATTGGGTGGGTTAATTGGATTAGTGCTGGGATTGAAGATTATTCGAAATCTGAAATCGAAATCAGAGATCCGACGGCTTAAAAAACAGCTTGCCGATGCTCAACACGAGGTGCAAGAGCTACGCAGTATTTCACTCCAGGATTTGAAATAACCATGCAGGATATTAGCTTCTATTTTCTTTTGTTAATTGCCGTGAGTGCCGGTTGGGTGCTGGGGCGATCCAGGCTATCCTTCCGGCGCAAAGTAGAAAGTAAGACATCCGATTTGTTTCAGGATTATTTTGTCGGATTAAACTACTTGTTAAACGACGAACCTGATGAAGCAATCGATACTTTTATAAAAGCATTGAAAATTAATGGAGATACCTTGGAAACTCACTTGGCTTTGGGTGCCTTGTTGCGTCGACGCGGTAAAGTAGATAAGGCTATCAAGGTGCATCAGGCCCTACTGGCAAGGCCTAGCTTAGATCAGGGATTTGCGGCATCAACCCGACTGGAACTTGCCAGAGACTACATTGCGGCGGGTTTACTTGATAGAGCAGAGCTGCTGCTTAATGAATTGTTGGATGAAAACACGCCCGCAAAGTGGGATGCGTTAAAGCATCTTATTACCATCTATCAGACTGAGAAAGAGTGGGCAAAGGCGATATACTGTTCAAAGGAATTACTGGCAAATCCCAGTTTTAAAAAGGACCTGAAATTACGTGGCGCGGCGGCACATTTTTGCTGCGAACAGGCGGAACTGGCTCTTTCTAAAGATCAGCTTAGCCAGGCGAGAGAGCTAACGAAACGGGCTGCTACTTTCAACCGACAGAGTGTTCGAGCTTCTTTTCTTCTAGCGAATATTGAGCAACGACTGGGGAATTTTAAATTGGCCATCAAGGAATTAATCCGCATAAAAACCAACAATCCGGATTTTATTTCCAGACTACTGGAGCCCTTATCGCAATGCTATGGGCAGCTTGGGAAGATGGAGGAATACGAGCAATTATTGAAAAATACGCTGAAGGAGAGATCCGACGTAAACGTCATGCTCACGCTGGCTGAACTGATCAGGGGGCGGGAAAATGATGCGGCTACCATCGATTTTCTAAGGAGGGAAATGGCAGCCCACCCCTCCTTGAAAGGTCTGGCTGCACTGATAGATTTAAAAGCTCTGGACACGGATGCCCAGTTCGGTAATAACTTGCAACTATTGCAACTATTGCAGCAATTGATTAACCGGCTGTTAACGAAGAAGGCGGGCTATCAGTGCAGCCAATGTGGTTATGAATCGAAGAGTCCGAACTGGCTCTGCCCTAGTTGCCATAGCTGGGACAGAGAAAACTCAATTCTTGGTACAGACACCGAATAAACACCGGCTGACGAATAGTCTGCAATAGAGAACATCTACACTTGAGGAAAACCATGCCGGATAAAAAAATTATTGTCGCACTTGATTTTAGCAATACCCGGGAAGCACTTACCCTGATCGATCAGCTGGATCCGGCGGCGTGTAGGGTGAAAATAGGCAATGAGCTATTTACCACTGCAGGGCCGAGCTTCGTTAAGGACGTTATTCAGCGCAAATTTGATGTGTTCCTTGACCTAAAATTTCATGATATTCCTAATACGGTCGCCAGGGCTGTGAGCGTCGTGGCTGAAATGGGAGTCTGGATGACTAATATACATGCGGTTGGTGGAGGGGTCATGATGGAGCAGGCGAAATCCGCACTGGATAGCTTCGGAGACTCGCGACCATTACTGCTTGGAGTGACGGTACTGACCAGCATGGCTGAAGCAGAGTTACAGGATGTAGGTATGGACTGTAACCTAGAGGAACAGGTCAAACGGCTGGCCGGCCTAAGCAACGCGGTCGGACTGGATGGGGTAGTGTGTTCTGCTGCGGAAACTTCAATGCTGCGAGCCAGCCTGCCTGCTGAGTTCTGTTTGGTAACACCTGGAATACGCCGGCCTGAAGATGCTGTGGGAGACCAGAAAAGAGTTGTAGGTCCAGCCCAGGCAATCGTCAACGGAAGTGATTACTTGGTTGTAGGTCGTCCCATTACGCGTGCCGATTCCCCACTTGAAGCCTTGCAGGCATTTAATACGGCGGTAGCTAGCGTTCTTTAAAGTTCTTTCCTAAACTATTTGAAACAGCACAAGCTGCTATCATTTAATTAGCGATAAGGAAATTACTATGAAGAACTCTAATTGATTAAAAGCAGCATTCGCAGCACTGGTGTTAGCACTGCTACCTCTCTCATTTTCAGCCGATGAGTCCTCGGGCGTCATGACTTAGCAACTTCAGGTCGATATGCATTCTGCTGATGTGTCGCTATCGCCAGGGCCTTGGATGGGGTTTATCTGGTTAGGGTGCAGGAAATCGTTGCCTACAGAGAGATGTATGGCGATTTTGGCTCGATTGATGAGCTAGCGGAAGTTCGGGGTATTGGAATGGCTACCATTGACAAAAACCGCGAGCGAATTGTAATTATAAATAATTGACACCCCCTTCCAATCAGGCATTTTTACTTTCAGACGAAAGTGCCTGATTTGCTACTGGTATGCTGCTTCAATGGCTATAATGTGTAGGTTCATTAACCTGCAGGTTATCTCCTGAATGTCTACTTTGTTGCTGATGGCGGGCGTATTTCTAGCGTCTGCAATACTCACTGGCGCGATATGGCAACTGGCACTTCGAGCCAGAGTGTTGGATCTGCCCGTGTCCAGGAGCGCTCACAATGAGCCAATACCTCTGGGTGGTGGTTTATCTATTGCCTTGTTGGTCTTTTTGATTGCATCTTATTATTTCCGACAGGGGCTAATACCTCTGCCGGAATTTATGGCTATTGCAGCGGCGTTGTTGGTCTCTGCGATCGGCCTGGCTGATGATATTGTACAACTTGATATCAAATGGCGTTTATCCATCCAATTTGCCGCGGCAATCTGGTCTGTCTGGTGGTTAGGGGATGTGCCACCTGTTCAGGTTGGGAGCTTCGAACTGAGTTCGGCCGGGCTGCTAAATACGCTGGCCGTGCTGGGGCTCATCTGGTTGGCAAATTTATACAATTTTATGGATGGCATTGATGGCATAGCCGCCGGAGAGCTGGTTTTCGTCTCGGCAGCGGCATTTTTGATCGGTATAAATAGTAGCGATGAGGTGATTGCGCTATTATCAGCCACATTGCTGGCCGCAGGAGGTGGGTTTTTGATCTGGAATTGGGCACCCGCCAAGGTATTCATGGGGGATGTCGGAAGCAGCTTTATTGGCTTCAGTCTTGGGCTCATGGCCCTGTTTAGTCTGCACCACGGCAGTATGAATTTGTGGGCATGGCTCCTGCTATTGGGTGTATTTGTTGTGGATGCTACGTATACCCTGGTAAGACGATTAATTACTGGTGGTCAGTGGTATCGAGGGCACAGCTGTCACGCTTATCAGAATGCTGCTAGAAGGTATAAGAGTCACAGTAAAGTGACGATAACAGTAATGTTGATCAATTGCCTTTGGTTAGGCCCGCTGGCCTGGCTGGTTGTCTGGAATCCTGAATACGGCGTTTATATTACATTGCTAGGTTTAGCACCACTGGTTTATCTGGCTTTTAAGCTAAACGCGGGCAAGCAAGGTACGCGGCTATAATTAGAAACTGAAATCTTCCTTTTGCGAAGGTTAGGCTGTTAGTAGACGGAGAGTGCTATGCACCTATACTCAATTCCATTGTCACGAACAGTCAAGCAAATCGTGATGATGTTCCTTGACAGTGTAATGATCGTAACGGCTTTGGCTTTATCCTTTGCACTTTTGGATAAGGATTTTTTCGCCCAGGATCAACGTTTCTATTTTTATCTTGCTATCGCAACCGTTCTCAGTATTTTAGTATTTGTTCGTATTGGCTTATACCGAGCCTTGTTGCTCTATATGGGTTTACAGTCAGGTTTTATTTTGCTGCAGGGCGTGACTATCGCTACCTGCCTGCTGGCAGCCTCCTATTTCTTCTCCCAGACACCACAGTCATCAGATTATTCTATATTGCCGATTTTCTGGATGATTGCTTTGTTGTTTATCGGTGGCAGTCGTTTTGTTGCCAAGGTCTTATTGCAAAGCTTAATACAAAACTTTAGACCGAAAGAGCCAGTTATTATCTATGGCGCGGGTAGCTCTGGTATGCAACTGGTTGCTGCATTACAAAATGGTGATCAATACCGGCCAGTTGCTTTTGTGGATGACGGTCACCGCATGTTAGGCAGCACCGTCCACGGGATTCGTGTCTATAGCCCTAATTCGCTTTATGAACTGATTGGAGGCCTTGCGGTGAGGCAGATTCTGCTGGCTGTTCCTTCAGCCACCCATGCGGAACGTAAAGAAATTTTGAATCGACTTGAACACTTGCCGGTTCATGTTAAGACAGTGCCAGATCTCTTCGATATGGTGTCCGGAAAAATGGGTGTCGACGAGGTGAAGGATATCGACATCGAAGACTTGTTAGGTCGGGACATCGTGCCGCCCAATCCTGAGCTATTAGGTGCTTGTATTAGCGGGCAATCGGTACTGGTGACAGGGGCAGGTGGGTCCATAGGCTCTGAATTATGCCGCCAGATAATTACCATTAATCCTTCCCGAATAATCTTGCTGGATTTATTCGAATACGGTCTTTATGAGATAGAAAATGAGTTGCGCAAGAAACTGCTTACCATAGAGGGCGGTAAGCAGATCGAAATTATTGCCATGTTGGGATCGGTCTGCAATAAAATACAGATGGAAAATATCATTCAGAGTTTTAATGTTGATACTGTTTATCACGTTGCTGCCTATAAGCAAGTTCCCATGGTTGAGAAAAATATTATGGAGGGCGTGCAAAACAATATATTTGGCACTTTGATCTCAGCTCAAGCGGCAGAAAAATATAAAGTCAAAAACTTCGTACTGATATCTACCGACAAGGCAGTGCGCCCAACTAATTTTATGGGAGCGACAAAGCGTTTTGCTGAGCAAGTTTTACAGGCTATGGCGCAGCGTCAAAGTACAACAAAGTTTAGTATGGTGCGTTTTGGTAATGTGCTGGGATCATCCGGTTCAGTGGTGCCCTTGTTTCGTCAACAGATAAGCGCCGGTGGCCCGGTTACAGTTACACATCCGGAAGTGACTCGGTATTTTATGACTGTGCAGGAAGCGGCTCAGTTAGTGATTCAGGCAGGCTCAATGGCGACGGGTGGGGACGTCTTTGTGCTCGACATGCACGAGCCGATTCGTATTGTTGATCTGGCGAAAAAGATGGTGCACTTGATGGGTTACGAAGTTAAGGACGAGAATTCCTATCGTGGGGATATTGCAATTGAATACACGGGGCTGCGTCCCGGCGAGAAGCTTTATGAAGAGTTAATGATCGGTGAGTCTGTAACGGGCACTGTTCACCCGAAGATCATGCGTGCTGAAGAGGATACGCTAACCTGGGAAATGTTGGAAAAATTACTAACGCGGTTAGAGCAAGCACGCATGAAAATCGATTTACATGATGTGAGAGAGGCGCTAATCGAAGCGGTGGATGGTTTTGAACCTAAGGAAGAGGCGAGCGACCCACTCTGGGAATTGAATCAGAGGCAATCGAAAGAACCTGCACAAAAGGAAACAGAAGAAGTCACGAAAGTTACGTCGCTTTTTAGAGAATAGCCGAGCCGCTGATGTTTTCAGCGACAAGGTCCGTTCTTTAATTCTTTAGATGGGTTCAGAGAATTACTCTGCGCGTTGGAAAGAGTTGATCACAACCGCCTCCAGAGGTACATCGCCATAGCCACTCACGTTGCCAGTTGCTACTTGGGCTATTTCGTCCACAATATTCATACCTTCGGTAACCTCACCAAATACCGCATAACCAAATCCCTGTGCTGAGTCATTTGTATGATTCAGAAATCCGTTGTCTGCGTGATTAATGAAGAACTGACTGGTTGCGCTGTCAACGACGTTGGTCCTAGCCATAGCGAGCGTTCCGCGGATGTTCGGCACGTCGGAGCGGGCTTCGTTCTTGATCGGATCGTAACTTGATTTCTGTTGCATATCGGGACTGAAACCACCGCCCTGAACCATAAAGCCGGGGATAACCCGATGAAAAATCAAGCCGTCAAAGAAGCCGTTATCAATATAACGTAGGAAATTCTCAACTGAAATTGGCGCCTTGTCGGCCCACAATTCGATAGTAATAGTGCCCTTGTCGGTTTCCAATACCACAACAGGGTTATCCTGTGCAGCTAGGACTGTGCTGAATGCCATCAGCATGGTTAATAATAATGCTCGCATGGAATAATGCTCCTTAAGGCGATTTAAGATTCTTAAAAGGGAACTACTATACATTAATTGGGACGGGCTTAACCATAGATGAATGGATCTGGTTGTATGTTGTGTGGTGAGGAATGACGGCGGTTCGAGCGGAGTAAGCCACACTCGGTGAACTGAAAAACCCCAAACGTAGGGCATTCGTTCGAGGGTATAGCAGACATTTTGGAGAGAAGAGGCTTATTGGAGCATGTTTATTCTTAGTTAAGTGGTACTGCGTAAATATCTATGACTTCAGGTCGTTGTCCTCCTAATGTGATTCCGGCTTCTGTCATCATGGTTTCGATCACTTCTATAGTTGGCCGTGAGGGTCTTGGCAGACCGTAGCGATAGCCTTCGGCGATAAACAGAGGAGTCCAGCCACGGT
>Ga0302135_10000223_pt1 | contig 35117 bp, 35 predicted proteins | sample CBN3_surface_MG_FD_203119 | JGI IMG/M metagenome (GOLD analysis project Ga0302135, IMG submission 203119) | Marine microbial communities from Western Arctic Ocean, Canada - CBN3_32.1 | ecosystem: Environmental > Aquatic > Marine > Oceanic | place: Canada: Western Arctic Ocean | collected...
GTCCGTATCAGGCGGTAGCGCCCTTCTTGTGCCGCTGGTTCTTGCATGGCTGGCTCCTTCATAATCCTGGTTAGTCCCGAGAAGCCTATTGCGCTCCACGGCACTGGACGTTTGTGCCAAAGCTATAGCGCCGCATCGCCAATAGCTTTTGAAGCACCCTGCTCTCGATCCAAACGTTGTTGTCGTATATACGCAAATAGGTAGGTGGTGGCCAGTCCCCGGTGCGGGCTCCAGCGCTCCATTGCAAAGTCCGTAAGGGCTTGCTCACTCAGCGGAGCACCCTCAAAGTACAGATCTGACACCACCCTCTTAAGGGCCAGGTCGCCAGCGGGGAACGCGTCCGCCCTACCCAGGGCCCGTAGCAACACCCACTGGGCCGTCCATACGCCAATGCCCCGCACCTTGACCAACTCTGAGACCACATCATCATCTGACATTGCACTTAGCCTGACTTCATCCAGAGAGCCATCAGCAACGCGCAGAGCCACGTCCTGGATGTATTCCGCCTTGCGCGCGCTCAGCTTCACTGCACGCAGACCATCCGTCCCCGCTTCCAGCAATGCCCTGGGGGAGGGGAAGACATACAACGTCTCTCCGTCAACGTTGATAGGCGTACCGTACGTGCCAACGAGGGCTTCACGAATGACACGGGCGACGACTGACGATATCTGCTGACCAATGATGGCAATGACCAGAGCCTCAAAAACACTTTCGCTGCCTGGCGGGCGCAGGCCGTGCAGGCTGCCCACTGCGCTTGATAATACGGAGTCTCTCTCTAAAAGAGAGTAAAAGCCACTGAGGTCTATATCCATCCCCAAGAGACGGGCCATGGCCTGAGTCGCGTACTCCATGTCATCCTGGGTTGCGTCCTCCCCCGTGACGCCTATCTCCAGCATAGCGGGATCTGCGCCATCTATTGATCGCACCCTGGCAATGACAACTCGGTTACCGCGACGCAATGCCCGCGAATAGACGCCGTCACGGTACACGTCAGCCCCTGCCACTCCCCGGTAATGGGTCTGGTGGCCAGCCGTCAGGTGAAGGTCAAATAACTCAGGCGCTGGGATGGTGGTGATAAGGGTTTGCATAGCTAGTTCTTTATCAGCATGCCAGGCTGGCAGTTCCGGCAGTAGCTGGTTATACGACGGTTGGCCGTGATTTCACTAATGGTGTGACCGCACCGTGGACATGGCCCACCACCTTTACGGTGAACTTTGAGAAAGTCGCGCACCTTCACATGAATATCCGGCACCATGCGCTCCCGCAGGATGTTGATGGCCTCATCCATGACCTCGGGGATAGCAACGTACAGTCGCTCAATATCCCCTGCCGACAATTCTTTGCAACGCTTGAACGGCGATATCTTTGCGGCAAACAACACCTCATCTACGTAGGCATTGCCAATGCCACTCACAAATTTCCCACGGGTGAGGATACCCTTTATCTCGCCATTGAAGGGCTTGAGCCCCGCAGTGAACTCATCGAGGGACAGGTCACCATCGTAGGCGTCAGGGCCTTGCTCCTCCAGACGCGGCACCTTTGGTAGCTGATCAGGTCGGACGTAATAGACCATCCCCATCTGACGCTCATCCAGGTACCGGAGGTCCATGTCAGGCATGCCCATGATGAAAAACGTACGCTTCAGCACAGTGGCATCCGAAGTACAATACTGGAGCGCTCCAGTCAGCATCATATGGATGACCAGCAACCTGTCAGGCCCCAGGGGCAGCGTGAGCATTTTGCCCTGGCGGCTCACCGTCCCAAAGCGCCGACCCGCAACGTCGCGGGAAAAGTCACCAGCGGCAAGGCTGCGGATCATGGCAGGTCTCACCTCGTTGGCCCGCACCACCTCCTTGCCAACGATTCGCTCATTGAGGAAGGCCTTGATAACCTCAAGGTCTGGTATCTCAGGCATGCCACGCTCCGGCCTATAGACTCCTGTTGCTGTAGAGCATGCAGTATACCTTTGACCATGTGTGCAGTTGTCATGGCCTGGCTACGGCTCTATGATGCGCCGGAAGAGTTAAAAGCATATGAATTACGACCCAACCAACCCCATACCCCGCGGCAACCAGCCGAAGCCCTTTGACCAGTTGCTGGAATCCACATTCCAGATCTATTCGCGTTACTTTGGCCCAATGGTAGCTGCGGCCGCGCTAGGTGTCATTCCGTCTACCCTCATCTCTTTCGTATGGAAACCGGAAGGGTTCTTTCCTAGTATCGCCCAGCTATTGGTCACTCTGATTCCTTTGTTCATTGCTCAAGCCAGCCTGACAGTCATGACCTGGCAAGTAATTCAAAAAAAGCCAGTGGACATCACCGCCGCCTACGCTGTGGCCCTAAGTGTGGCGCCAAGGTACGTCCTTTTGCAGTCAGTCGCCTCTGTGATCACCGGAGCGGCGATATTGAGCCTGGTAGGGATCCCCATAGCCCTGCTGCTATTTGCCCGGTGGGCAATAACAGGGCCCGCCCTGATTGTTGAACAGTTACAGGTTGGGCAGGCATTACAACGGAGTTGGCGGTTGGTGGAAGGTAGAGCCCTCAGGACTCTTGGAACTGTCGTAGTATTTCTCCTGGGCTTCATTTTCATCTCGCTCATAGCAGTCGGAATTGCTGAGATTTTTGGTGGAAGCCCAGGGGTCACCATCGTCGTTGTAAGTGTCGCTCAATCGGTTCTGGCTCCGTTTGCCGCCATCTTTTTCTTCCTTCTCTATGAGGACTATAGGCGCGTTGCTGACAACGCCGCACCGGCAGAACCGCCTTCCCCCCCGGAACCACCAGAGCGTTTTGGTCAGTTCTAGTCTGTCCTGGTTTCCGAGCCTTCCCTGAGTCGTTAATAGCACAGAAGAGCCCTCCGTACAAAGCGGAGGGCTCTTAACAACAATCGCAGTAAAGGCAAGCGTTACTCTAGGAAGTCACGCAACTTCGCTGAACGGCTTGGATGGCGGAGCTTGCGGAGCGCCTTGGCCTCAATCTGACGGATACGTTCCCGTGTGACGCCAAATTCCCGGCCAACCTCTTCCAATGTTCGACTACGCCCGTCCTCCAACCCAAACCTGAGCTGCAATACGCGGCGCTCCCGGTCACTCAGCGTGTCCAAAATGTCGTGTACCTGCTCTCGCAACAGCTGATAGATGGCGGCGTCCACCGGGGCGGGCGCCGTGAAGTCCTCGATGAAATCACCAAGCTGGGAGTCCCCCTCTTCACCAATGGGAGTCTCTAGAGAGACCGTCTCCCGCGTGAGTTTCATAACCTCACGGACACGCTCCGGCGTGATCTCCATGCCCTCAGATAGCTCCTGAATGGTGGGCTCCCGGCCATACTCCTGCACCAACTGGCGGCGGATGCGCATAAGCTTGTTGGTGGTCTCCACCATGTGGACCGGGATACGGATGGTCCTGGACTGGTCCGCTATAGCACGAGTCACCGCCTGACGGATCCACCAGGTTGCGTATGTGGAGAACTTGAACCCCTTCCGGTAATCAAACTTCTCCACTCCCCTGATGAGGCCAATGTTGCCCTCTTGGATGAGGTCCAACAAGGACATGCCACGACCGATGTACTTCTTGGCGACGCTCACCACCAGACGGAGGTTGGCCTCAGCCAATTGCTTTTCAGACTTGGTGCCCTCACGCAGGACGCTGGCAAAGTGCACCGTGGAGAGCAACTCCAAAGACTCCAGCCTAATCCCTATGTCCTCATCCTCAAGAAGGGCCTTTATCTCCGGCACCGGCACGTCTTCACCCAGCACCTCTTCAGACTCAGGGGGGAGAAGTCGGCTGTCCAGGGAGAGCAGGACGACCGCGTGGGCCATCTCCAGATATTCCAGATTGAAGCGCTCCGCCATTTGGGTGAGCATCTCCTCATTGAGGCCGTCATCCAAGGCGGCGCGGACCGTCTCATCATGGATGAGTGCGGTGAGCGTCATGGGAACGGACATGTTCAAATGCTCTGTGAGTGCGTCAATGAGCGGCATGGCGTCCACCAGCCGGGTCAGCAGTGCGCGAACCTCTTCCGTGGAGCGAGGGGGATGGTCGTTCTTGGCCTCTAATTCTTTGCGGAGGCGCTGGATGTGCTTGCCTGCGGCAATCTTCTTCGCCAGGCGGCGCTCGTCCTTGGCGGTCAGCAACGTCACCCTGCCAATCTCACGCAGGTACATCCGCACAGGGTCATCAATGAGCTCAAAACCTTCAATGTCCCGGGGCTCCACCAGCTCCGGCTCAGCCTCTTCCTGCGCCAACGCGGCGTCAGTGGGGTCCACCAGGACGGCTTCCCCCTCCTGGTGAACGGCTGCTATTGCCCCGTTCACGACGCCCTTAACGTCAAGGCCGTCCTCAACGGCAGCGGCCCCCTTAGATACGGCGGCCTCGGAGGCTTTTGCACTGGCCTTTACAGGATTCTTGGCATTCGATTTGTCCATCTGTTATAGCTCCACAATCACCGAAAACTACGAACCCTTGCCCGAGAACAACTCCTTCAATCGTTCGTTGATCTCGGTACTCTGCTGATGGACTGAATCTAAATAGGGTAGGTCTTCAGGGGATGATCCGGCCGCCTGGGTAAGCACTGCTTCTTCTTGCGCCTTCAGGTCACGAAGGTGGCGTTCCTCCAAGCGGCGCTTACATGCTTCAAACTCTGCACTCCGCTGAACGCGATCCGCCGGTGGTAGCACTCGTGCTGAGAGCCGTTCCAAAAGTTGCGTGGCTTGAATATCCAGCAGTCCATAGACTGTATCCATGGTACTCGCTTCAGTAAACGCACTCAATAATGCGCGGTTCTCAGTCCCTTTGAAATGGTCTCCTACAAGTTCACTTACCCTTGATGCCAGATCCGGATCCTGCGCCATGAGTGTGAGGACATGCTCCTCAAGCGCGTCTCCCTCCACCTGCCGGAAGGGCGCACTGGATGCAGAGCCTGCCGCCTGGCTAGTCCGGCGACGTTTGGCGGGTGTGCGAAGTCTGCCAGCGCTGGCCTCCAGCGTTGCCCTGGTTACACCCAGGTGGTCCGCCAGGCGTTGTAGATATCTGTCCTGTTCAAAGGGGTTGTCCATTCCGGTGATGAGGGGGAATATCCGCTCAACTGCTTCTGCCTTCCCCTGGCTGGAACTCATGTCCACCCGCCTGACAATGGCGTCCATCACGTATTCGATAAGTGGCGTGGCTGTCCGCACCAACTCTGACCACACCGTGGGGTCACGACGAATGAGGGCGTCAGGGTCCTCACCATCCGGTAAGGTGACAATTCGCAGCCGGTTGGCTTGATCAGACCTAACGTAAAAGTCTGATTGGCGGTTCCGGCCGGAAACGGCCACATTCCGGTCAAAGACATGCCATGAACTTTCCAGGCTCCGCAGCGTTGCCTCTTGACCGGCAGTATCTGGGTCCAGCGCCAGCACAAAGGAGCGAGCGTAGTGCTGTAGCAAGCTGACCTGATGCTCTGTCAACGCAGTGCCCATGGAAGCAACGACGTTCTCAAAGCCGTGCTCATGGGCGGCAATGACGTCCATGTACCCTTCCACAACCACAACTTCACCAGAACTGGACACCGCAGGCTTGGCTAAGTCCAGTGCATAGAGGATGTGGCTCTTGTCGAACACTGGTGTCTGGGCAGTGTTCAGGTACTTTGGCATGGAGCCGTCCATGGCCCGCCCGCCAAACCCCACAATTTGGCCCTCCGGGTTCCGTATGGGAAACATGAGCCTCCCTCGGAACATGTCCCTAGGAGGTCCGTTCTCTCCGGTGGTGATAAGGCCTGCCCTGCTCAAAAGCTCCTGGTCAAACCCGATGGCCATGAGGTGGTCCATCAACTCAGAGCCGGTAATTGGACTGTAGCCAAGACCGAATCGAGCTATAGCTTCGTCGCCAACGCCCCGCTGGGTGAGGTACGTGCGTGCAAGTGCGCCGCGCTCCGCCTCCAAGGACTCTTGGAAGAAACGTAAGGCGCGTTGATTGAGGTCAAAGATGGGGCTGCCCACCCGCTCCTGCGCTCTCCGCTCTGGCAAAGAGACGCCGGCCCGCTGGGCCAGTTCCTTCATGGCGCCGGGAAAGTCCACTCCATTCGCACGCATGACGAAAGAGAAGATGTCCCCGCCTGTGGCGCACGCCCCAAAACAACGCCAAGACTGCCGCTCAGGGAAAACGACGAACGATGGTGTCCGCTCTTGGTGAAAGGGGCACCGGGCTGAGAAATTGCGACCCGAGCGGTGGAGGTCGGGGACGTATGAGGAGACCACGTCCACAATATCCAGCCGAGCCTTGATGTCATCAGAAATCGCCATATCGTCTATTTATCCTGAATTCGAAAACTCCATTGTATGGCGGGCCGTGAGTGCGCTATCAAGAGAGGGTCCGCTCGTTTTGGCCCAGTGGGTTGGCATCAAGCGAGACCCCGCCATTTATCTAAGGGTTGTGCCTATGGGGGTTGAGTGCAACCGCCCAATGTCCAATACCAAATTGCGCGCAACTCGGCCCTTTGCGATATAATAGGTGCGAATTACGCACCGGAGGACACCATGCCGCTTTATGAATACGCATGTCCCACATGCAAGGCCCAATTTGAGAAAATTCGTTCCATAGCGGAGGGGTCATCGGTACCCTGTCCTGACTGCGGCACGGAATCGTCCAGATTGGTATCCCTGGTGGCAGCGGGCGTCCACTCCGGCAGTGGGCCCACTATGCTCCCAATGGCCGGTGGCGGCGCAGGTGCATGCTGCGGCGGTTCCTGCGACTGCTAAGACCCCAGAGTACTATCACGTAACGTTCCTAAACGCCGGATTGGGTTTCCAATCCGGCGTTTGCATTGCCGCGCCACATTGAAACCTCAGTTGGATGCAAAAGATGCTTGGCTATCTCTGCGGTCCTGCCGCGTGAGTCGTCGTCCAACAAGGAACAGCACCACCCCTTCCAAAAGCGTCGCCAGGCCTATGAGCAACGTCATATCGCGCCAGAACCCAAAGGGGAACAGCTTGAGCAGATAGTCGGTTCGCGGGTCCAGCAGCCAGAAGTCGTTGGTAAAGGCAAGTTGATGAAAGGCGGTGAACAGCGGACCAAAGGCCACCAGGCTAATGAATCCCACCACAAGGACAAAGAGGATTGCAATAAGGGCGCCCCACTGGACCCATCCGCTGATCTCCCACAGAGCTCCCCGCCTATAGACTGCCACTGCACCCAACATCATTGCCAGCAAGAATATGCCCGCGCCTTCCTGAAGGCGGAAGGTGAGGTTGATGACCTGCTTCACATCCGCCATGTGGATGACTTCTTTATCGGAAAGGAGCTGCTGCTCCACGCCAAAGACCTGGGCGTTCACTTGCAACAGTTCCACGTCATTCCCAAAGTAGTCCTGGAACTCTCTGCCCACGTCAGGGAGGTCAGCAGCAAGAATCCCGGTGCCCTCGGCAACGTTATAGCGGTCAAACAGCAGATTGTAGAGAGCAATGCTGTTTGTGGCCACGCGGACGTTAGTGGTCACAATAAGCAACAGTACTGCAATTGGCACCAAAGCCAATAGGAACCGCATCAAAATTTTCATACTCGGGCCTCTAAGCCATGGTAGGCACCGCTCTTAAAGGGTGTCAATCTTCACTACCTCATCTCTATAATGTCTCCCATACGCTACCCGACAGCATTGCCCGTGCAACCGCCAGGCAGGCTGCACCATCTGAAAGGGGCTAGCATGACGTCTGGACCTGTCCAACAAGACCTGGGCGCTTTCGATTCTTTACTAGCCACCATGCGTGTGCTCAGAGACTCCAAGGACGGCTGTCCCTGGGACATTGAGCAGACCCACCGTTCCCTCCGTCACACCCTCTTGGAGGAAACGTACGAGACTCTGGAGGCTCTTGATTCAGAGGAGCCCGGCCACATGGTGGAGGAGCTAGGCGATCTGTTGATCCAGGTGGTGTTCCACGCCCAAATTGGGCAGGACAACGGTACGTTCACCATCCAGGACGTTATCAGAGGCATCAATGAAAAGCTCCTCAGGCGTCATCCCCACATCTTTGGAGACGCTCACGTGGCGGATTCGTCAGAGGTGAAGGTGCAGTGGGACCAGATAAAGGCGCAGGAGCGGCAGGGCAACGGCCAGGGGGATCGCTCCGCGTTGGACGGCGTACCAAAGTCCATGCCAGCGCTCGCATATGCCCAAGCCATCCAGGGCAGAGCCTCCCGGGCCGGATTTGCGTGGGAGGACGACGCTCAGGTCTTAGCAAAGGTTGCAGAGGAAGTCGAGGAGTTGAAAAGCGCAGCATCTCATGAAGAACAGGAGCGGGAACTAGGTGATCTGCTCCTCTCCGTGGTCAACGCTGCTAGCCGCATGGGCGTGGAGGCAGAGGAGGCGTTGCGTGGTGCCAACAACCGTTTTTACCGGCGTTATGTCCACATGGAACGTAGCTCGAAAGAGCAAGGGTTGCAGATGGATAAGCTTCCGCTAGAATCGAAGCTCCACTTGTGGCGAGAGGCCAAATCATCCACAGCCGACGCCTGAAACAACATCAATCCTTGCGAACGTTTCAGCCGTAGTTATAATTGCGTCACAGAGTTAACGTCTGGTAGGGACAATTTCCCAATTGTATATTCGCGGTGTTTTTAGGAGAAAATCATATGGGCCGTGCATTTCGCTTGATGGTGTGGACCGCTATCGCTTCCACAATCATGCTGCTAATTACTCCAATCTTCGCTCAGGAGGCGGTCCCCGTATGTCCGGCAGACCTCAACCTCAACCTGCCCATCCATGGTGTGGTTCTTGAGCAGACCGCCACCAGAGCGGAACTGGACTTCACCGTCTGCAATGGGTCAGACCTATCCACGGAGTTGGAGTTTGTAACGTCAGGCGCGCCTGAGGGATGGGCCGTTGCTGTACGGCCAAATTTCGGCCCATATGACATCACAAACCTTACCCTGGCAGCAGGTGACAGTAAGGAGTACCGGCTACGCATTACGCCTCCTGTAGGAGACATAACCGCTTCTGACTTCATAATTCAATTTCAACTGATGTCCAGTACAGGAAGCGTACTCATTGAGGAGTCTGTTTCCATCAAAAAGGGCGCCGGTGCAGAGGCTGAGGCAGGAGATATCGCCATCTCCTCCACATTCCCCGTACTCCGCGGGCCGTCCTCAAATCCGTTTGAATTTGAGGTCACGGTCAGGAACAATACGCCGAGCGACCTTTCGGTAGACCTAGCTGGTCAGGCGTTCAATCCAACCGGCGTGACGCCTCTACCCTGGGACGTCATTTTCACGCCAGCCTTTGGTGAGCAAAAGCTCATCGCAAGCCTGAGCCTTACGCCCAACGGGTCCCAGCGCGTGAAGGTCACCGTTAGGCCCGCCCTCTTAGCCGTTGCTGACAGCTATCCCATTTTGGTAAGCGTAAGCAACGACGACTATCAGGCCGACATTGTCTTGGAAACCACGCTGACCGGCAGCTTTGAGTTGTTTCTGACCACCCCTGATAGCCGGCTCAATGTGGAAGCCACCAGAGGCAAGCCAGCTACCACCAACGTGCGTCTCATCAACTCAGGGACGGCTGACCTCCGCGACGTAAGGTTCTCAGCCAGCACACCTGCCAACTGGACGGTCACCTTCAGTCCTGAAGTTACTAACCTTGACAGAGCACAGCAGATTGACCCGAACGTTACTATCACGCCTCCTAGCGACGCTGTTCCAGGTGACTACATCATCACGATACGGGCACAGACCCCTGACACCACCGACACCGTGGACCTCCGGGTGACGGTGTCTGAGTCTTCCATTTGGCAGTGGTTTGGCATTGCCTTGGTGATTATTGTGGTTGGCGGAATGCTGGGCGTGTTTGTCCGGCTGGGCAGACGATGAGCGACGCGCTGATAGACGCGCAGGGGCTGACCAAGCGGTACGGTCAGTTCACTGCTGTTGACCACTTGGACTTACAAATCCAGGAGGGTGAGGTCTTTGGCTTTTTGGGCCCCAACGGCTCCGGCAAAAGCACGACCATCCTAATGCTCCTAGGACTGACGGAGCCGTCTGAAGGGCATGCTCAGGTGTGCGGTTTTGACCCAACCAGAGAGCCACTCCAGGTAAAACGTCAGGTGGGGTACCTCCCTGAGTCCGTGGGCTTTTATAACGACCTCACGGGCAAGGAGAACCTGCTTTACATGGCCAGCCTGAACAAGATTCCACGGCCAGCAGCGGAGCATAAAGCGGCGGAATTCCTGAAAATGGTGGATATGACTGATGCCGCAAACCAACTGGTAGGCCAGTACTCCCGGGGTATGAAGCAGCGGCTTGGGCTGGCGGAGGTCCTCATGAAGGACCCTCGATTGGTGATTCTTGACGACCCCACGCTGGGCCTGGACCCCGCAGGCGTTCAGTGGCTCCTGCAACTCATCCAGGAAATGAGCGCACAACGGCAGATTGCCGTGTTCATATCCTCCCACCAGCTTCAAGAGGTGCAGCGCATCTGCCACAGAGTTGGCATCATGTCCCATGGCAAGCTAGTGCTCCAAGGAACTGTTGACGACCTTATGTCACAGCTTGAGTCTGGAGGCTATTTGCTAGAGATTGAGGTCAGCGGCGGCGACGGCCTCAGCGATGTAGTCAAGGCAATCCCTGGAGTCCAGCACTGTGAGGCCCACGGCAGCCGCCTGGTGGTCCAGGCAAGCAAAGATGTCAGGTCACAAGTGGTGGCCGCAGTGGCAGAACACGGCGCTGGCCTTCTGGAGCTACGCAGCCATAACAGTACCCTGGAGGACATCTACCTCCGCTACTTCCAGGAGAATTAGATGAGCGCAATTTTCTGGAAAGAGATGGCTGACCACTTTGGCAGACGACGCTTTGGTCTGCTGTTTGGGTTGATAATCACGGGCATTTTGTGGGGCGCCTTTGTGCTCGTGCGTGAGGTGGATGGAAGCAGCGTCAGCGTTGACGCATTTCTCTTTTTGCAGATATTCACCCGCAGTTCCGGCGGCTTACCGCCACTGCTCTTTTTCATTGGCTTCTTTGGCCCACTGGTGGGCATTGTTTTGGGCTTTGATTCCATCAATAGTGAACGCACCCAAGGCACGCTCTCCAGGGTGTTGGCACAGCCCATCTACAGAGATACGCTGTTCACCGGCAAGTTCCTGGCGGGGCTGACCACGTTGGTGCTCATCATGCTGACGCTGATGATCTCTATCCTAGGCGTCGGCATGTTTGTTATGGGGCTGGCACCGCGCGGAGAAGAGATTATCCGGCTAGCGGGATTCGCGCTGGTGACCACAGCCTACCTCGGCTTCTGGCTGGCCTTAGCCATGACGTGCTCCATCTTTTTCCGGAACACCGTTACTTCAGCACTGGTAGCCCTGGGCGCTTGGCTATTCTTCGCCATATTCGTGGTCGCGCTGATTGCTCCCTTGGTTGCAGACTTTTTTGTCCCTCAGGATGAGATAGCGTCAGCGGAGGAATACCTACAGAACTTCAACATCAACCTTTGGGTGGCCCGGTTCTCTCCTATGACTATCTTCAACGAAGCTGCGCAAACCTTGTTGGACCCCTGGGGGACGCGCGGTGCGCGCTCACTGGACCTGATTGCCATTATTGCGCCAGAGCGGCTCCAGGGGCTGCTGGCAAGGCCCATATCCGCAGCCCAGAGCCTACGGCTGGTATGGCCCCACATCATTGTTCTGGTATCTCTGGTGTCCACGTTCCTGGTCGCCTCCTTCTTCAGGTTCATGCGTGAGGAAATCCGGTCATAGTTAGCGTTCCTAAACTAATTCCTTAAAACGCGAGGGCCTCTCTGTAAATAGAGAGGCCCTCGCGTTTTGTTATACGTCGGTAGCCGATACCCACATCACGCCCTACGAAATAGTAACCGTGTCCTCAGTCACTTGACCGTCCACAATGGTGTACGCACGGATATCCGGTGCCTTCTTGTCCATCAAGGAGACCAGCACGTAATACGCCTCCGGCCAGGTTGCCAGCCGTACGTCTGTGGCCGAGGGATATGCGGGACTGTGAGTGTGCGAATGATAGATAACGGCAAGATCACACCCGCTGTCCTCAATATCCCGGTACGCGTGAAAAAGTTCCTTTGAATCCATGCTGTACCTGAATGGGCTGTGCTCTGAGTTGGTCATCGGGTAGTGCTTGACGATCTTCCCATCCTTGCTGGCAAGGATGCCGCAGCATTCGTCAGGGTCATCCTCCAACGAGTGCTTAACCATAGCGTCAGCGAACTCCTGCGGTATCTCCACTATGTCCTCCGGGTTCTGTAAGCAAACTCTTCGCCAGACCTTCTGGCCACATACGAGCTTGTCTCCATACGGTTATATCTGTTGATGCGGCGCTTGCCAAGGGTTATGAGCCGCTGTCGGGAGAAGCGTCATTGGCATACACAGGGATGATAGGATAAGCGCAAGCACCAGTACGGAGACGAAATCATGCCCAATGGCATCACGATAAAACAAGGCAGCGGCGGAAGCCGCGTTGAGATTCAGTGCGAGCACCAGAGCGGCCTGGTATACGTAGTGCCTGCTAGCGCAAGCTGGGTGTGTACAGATGAGATGCGTCCTGCCCATGCCATTGCGGGGTTCTTGAAAGAACTGGCCCTGCTGGATAGCCCTCAAGTCCAGGATGCTATGCAACGTTGGGGTATCTACTACAGGGAGCTGCCGCTGGAAGCTACGGAAGACGTGTCCCAAGAGAACGTCACAAGCTAAAGCCCAGGTCACTCTAAAAAGGGATTAAGAAAGAGGCCTAGGGTTAAACCCTGGGCCTCTTTCGATTGCTTGCTGTAAATGCTAGGCGAATGTAGTGGCGGGAATCCGGTCCGTAGGTGGTGCGGGTGAGTCAAAGAGCTTCTGAAGCTCCTCTCCCTCCACCATCTCATTGGTGATGAGGTGACTGGCTATCTGCACCAGCTTGGCGTAATTTTCCTTCATTAACTTGGTTGCAGTGTTGTAAGCAGTCTCAATAATGCCGTGGACTTCATCATCTATTACCTGCGCTATTTGCTCGCTGTAGTCGCGTTGTCCACCCATCTCGCGGCCGAGGAACACCACGTCGTCCCGCTTTCCAAAGGTACGGGGGCCAAGCTTCTCACTCATGCCATAGCGCGTCACCATGGCCGTGGCCACTTTGGTAACGTGCGCTAGGTCACTGCTCGCACCGGTGGTGGCCTGACCAAAGGTCAACTCCTCAGCAATGCGCCCGCCCAAAGCCATGGCAAGCTCATCCATGAACTGCGGCCTTGAGTGGAATATGTGGTCTTCAGTAGGCAGAGACTTTGTGTAGCCCGCCGCCATGCCTCTGGAGATGATGGATATTTTCTGGATAGGGTCCGCGTTCGGAAGCATGTGCCCCACCAAAGCGTGACCCGCCTCGTGATAGGCCACAATCTCTTTCTCTTGCAGCGTGATTACGCGGGACTTACGCTCCGGCCCCATGGTCACCCAGTCCACTGACTCAGTGAGGTCCTCTAGGTCAATCTGCTTTTTCTCAGTGCGGGCAGCCTGGATAGCTGCTTCATTGACAAGGTTGGCAAGGTCAGCGCCGCTGAAACCAGGGGTAAGCCGGGCCACTTCAAGCATGTCTACGTTGTCAGATAGAGGCTTGCCCTTGGAATGCACTTTGAGTATCTCAACACGGCCGTTGATGTCAGGCAGGTCCAGCACCACACGGCGGTCAAACCGGCCGGGCCGCAGCAACGCTGGGTCCAGAATGTCAGGCCGGTTGGTAGCGGCGATGATGATTACGTTGGTGTTGGTGTCAAATCCGTCCATCTCAACCAGTATCTGGTTGAGGGTCTGCTCTCGCTCATCGTGGCCGCCGCCCATGCCTGCGCCCCGGTGCCTGCCAACAGCGTCAATTTCATCAATGAAGACAATGGCTGGCGCATTGCGCTTGGCCTGGTCAAAGAGGTCACGCACGCGGGAGGCACCAACGCCAACAAACATCTCCACAAATTCAGAACCGCTGATGGAGAAGAAAGGAACGCCGGCCTCACCGGCCACCGCCTTGCTCAGGAGCGTCTTGCCGGTGCCCGGCTCTCCCACCATGAGCACACCCTTGGGGATGCGGGCGCCCAAGGCCAAATATCGCTCAGGGTACTTCAGGAAGTCCACTATCTCCGTCAACTCTGCCTTGGACTCATCAGCCCCTGCCACGTCAGCAAACGTCACCGTGGTGCGGTTGCCGGTAAACATCCGTGCACGGCTCCGGCCAAAGCCAAGAGCTTGGTTGTTGCTGCCCTGGGCCTGTCGCATCATGAACAGGAGGATGGCGCCAAAGAAAATAAGCGGTAGGAATTGGAACAGTACGTTGAAGAACGTACCCACTCCTCCAGATTGTTTAAATTCAATCTGAATGTTCTGGTCCACTGCGCTAATGCCTTCACTTTCCAAAAGTTGGAAAATGCTTGTGCTGGGGTCCTTGGAGACGGTGAAGGTCTCTCCCGTCTCACCCCTTGCGGTGACAATGAACTTATCTCCATCATCCACAATAGTTGCAACCTGGCCGTTCTTGGCCATGGTCAAAACATCAGTCAGGGAGAGGTCTTTTGTCCCGTCACCGGAGGATAAGAAGGTAAAGAGAATGGCAATTAGCGCTACCCCAATGATCAGGTAGATAAAGACATTGCCAGCCCATTTGCTACTGTTATTGCCCATTATTTCGCCAGTGGAATAATCGAAATTGATCGAAAGCGTTGGTCACTTTTTCAATGGTATCGTACCTACGACTAAATGGCAAAATAGTACGTTGGGTTTTTGCAAGAAACACATGCATGCAAGAGCTTCATGGTTGGCAAACCGTTAGCATTTCGTTGACAGTGGCTGAGTACCGTCCCTACAATCAATAGGATTCTACGGCGCGCAGATAATCCCAAAGGCCCCTAATGCTCAGTGGAGTTGTGTGTGAATTTATCAGACGCAGTCGCCCAGTACCTAGGTAATGTACCTGGCCCAACCAAAAGCTACGCCCAGTCCGAGTTACACAAGTTTGCCCGGTGGGCTGGATGGGAGCGACAGGTAGCAGAACTGATGCCCCCTGAAGTTGCCCAATACGCTGAAGGAGTAGCAGCGTCTGGTGGCGACGTTCGCGGAAGGCTGACTCATCTAAAGGACTTCTTGACCTTCCTGAAGAAGCAAGATGAGCTCACGCACAGCCTTTCCTCCCACGTGAAGATACCCAAAGAGAGCCGTGGAGGCGTGGCGGCAACATCCAATACGGATGAAGATCAGGTGATTTTAACGGCTGAGGGTCTGGAGAGTTTGAAACAAGAGCTTGAAGGACTGAAAAGCCAGCGGACAAAGATTTCCGACGACATCAGGACAGCCGCTGCCGATAAGGATTTCAAAGAGAACGCCCCGCTGGATGCCGCCCGGGAGCAGCAAGGGAAGATGGAATCCAGGGTCCGCGATATTGAGGCACTGCTTCAGCTAGCAGTGGTTGCCAGCGCCGCCACAGGCAAGACCGGCAAACCCGCCGCCGTGGGCTCACAGGTAGTGATTCAAGAGGTCGCCTCCGGCAGGGAAGCCGCCTACACGCTGGTGGGCTCTGCGGAAGCGGACCCCATAAACGGTAAGCTTTCCATTTCCTCTCCCGTGGGCCAGGCAGTTTTGGGCCACAAACAGGGCGATGAAGTGGAAGCATCCGTGCCTCGAGGTCAAATCAAGTACAAAGTGGTCTCAATCACCAGCTAGGTCATCCTTCAGTGATGGCCCTTGGTAGTTAATCATAAAAAAAGGCCCCGTTATCCGGGGCCTTTTCATAGGTGTTCTGTGGACGTCTCCTGGTACCGATGGTTGGTTCGTCCCTGGCTCTTTCGTTTGTCGCCTGAGCTTGCCCAGCGCCTAGCTGAAACGGCACTCTCCTTCAAGCGCCTGTGGAGAGCCACCAGCCCTCGTTCGCAGACATCGCACCCGTCCCTGGCCACCTCCCTGGCGGGGATTCCCTTAGCCAACCCCATTGGGCTTGCCGCTGGTTTTGATAAGCAATGCCAGTACCTGGATTCGCTGGGCTATGTGGGGTTTGGCTACCTTATTGGCGGGACAGTAACGCCTGACCCTCGGCCAGGAAACGCCAAACCCCGGCTTCTCCGGTACCCGGACAGGGAATCATTAATCAACAGTTTGGGTTTCCCCAGCGATGGCTTGGAGGTTGTGGCAGCCCGCCTGCGACGACTGAATGACCGGCCCGCGCCTGTTTTGGTGAGCGTGGCCGCCCTGGATGAGGAGGGTTTTGAACAGTGCCACCGCACGCTGGAACCGTTGGTAGAAGCTGTGGAGTTGAATATCAGCTCTCCCAACACTCAGGGGCTCAGAGTGTTCCTAGACCAAGAGCGGCTACGGCTGCTTTTAGAGCGTCTGAATACAGGCCGAAAGAAGCCACTGTTTGTGAAATTGCCGCCCTACACCACCGATGAAGGCAGAGAACAAGTGCGTGCGCTCCTCAGGGCATGCATGGCCGCAGGCATCTCTGGAGTGACGGCTGGCAACACCATTCCTATCTCAGAGCCGAAGCTGGCCATAGGCGCTGGAGGGCTGAGCGGACGTGCCATTTTCCCGGATATGCTGCGGGTGCTAGGCGAGCTACGACAAGAGGCGGGCGCGGAGTTTGTGATTAACGCCTGTGGGGGTATCTTCACCGGCAACGACGCTTGGCAGGCGCTGCAAGCTGGGGCAAACACCGTTCAACTCTACACAGGGATGGTCTACGAGGGACCAGGGATAGTGAAGGACATTTGCAAGGAACTGACGCAGCTCTATCAAGCCGCGGTGTAACTAGGCTCCCCTTACAGTTACGGCACTTGGGCGCGGCCCGTTAGTTCCACAAACGCCTGCCCGGTGACTTCATTCGTGCCAAACGTACCGGTCACGGTCATTGCCCCTTCCCAATACACGTTTTTGAACGATTGGCTGATGAACTCGGAAGCTGGGACAAGCGCTTCCAGTCGCAAATTGATGCCTTCATCCGGTACGCTGACCTCCCATGCCACGGGGTATGTGCCGCCCGTCTCAGCACTCTCCCACGTGTCAGCACCCGCTATGAATTGGAATTCCTGGGCGTTGAGATAGCGCACTGAACCGTCTTTTTTTGCCAGCGTGCCATATTTCAAGAATTCCTCACCTTCACTGTCTTTGACCACGCTAAGCATGACGTCAGTCCCGTCATCCAAATTGATGCTGGTCCAGTCCCAGGAGACGGCTATCGGCAGGAAGTTACCCCACTGTTTATCCAACCATGCCAGACCGGTCACATGTTCGGCCCCGTCAGCGGTGGTCACCAAGCCCTTCACATCCAAACGCGGCCTGGAGTAGTAGTACGAGACTCCGGCCTGCTGGAAGTCCACCAATCCATCACGATCATGCAACATGGCAGGGCTCTGAACAGTGAGGTCTAGGTCAAAGGACACGTCCTCAGTTTGCGCAACAAGTCGGTAGGTGCGGCCGTCGCCCTGCATTTCCCACGTACCAACTCGCAGGTCAAATCTATCGCCCGAAACGACTGCGGGGATATTGGAGACTGCTTCTTCCGTCACATGCGACCCTGATTTCAGGTCAGTGAATCCCAGTTGGCCAACGTAGATAGGCCGACCAGTAATGGGCTCTTGCACCTGGAAAATAACGTAGTGGAGGCCATATGCGTTACCTGAGTCCGATACCAGATGTCCATTCACGTACCACCACTCGGCAAAAAAGGAGTGGGGCAGTTCGTCCGCAGGCAGGCTGAGTGGCGGAAGCATGGCTATCGCTTCTGAAGTGGGCGTTGGGGTAGGGCTAGGCGTGGGTGTCGGTGTGGGTGTCGGAGGCGAGCCACATGCAATTGCAGCCAGCCAAAAGACCGCCGCTATGGCAAGAACCGCGAGGCTATTGCGCTTGATCAGGAGCCTAATCAACGGCAGTACGGGGCCTGATTACGGCAAAGGAGCTCGTGTAGGCGTGGAGGTAGGTGGAACCAGACACCGGACCAATCTCACCGCTGCAGAAGAAGCCAGCCATGGGTAGCGGCCCCACGGCGCCCCGGAAAAGTTCAGAGTCATGGTCTGGACGACCGTAGAGGTATTGACCTCTCCCCGTACATGAGAAGAGGAGGGCTCCTTCTGGACTTGGCCCTCTGACCACGTTCTGATAGTCATGCAGCCTATCCTGCAGTTCCTGCGCAGAGGACTCAGCGTCCCTAACATGGAACTGGACGGTTTGACCCTCCTGAAGCATTGCTCCAATCGAAATGACCCCCTTCTGCGGGTCAGCGCCTACGACGTTCCGGATAAGAAAGTCGCCAGGACCAACGTCTTCCTGCAGCGAGTCCATGGCCAGGCCCAGGAACAAGCTGTGCTGCACGAGTTCCTGGTCACCTGTTGGCAAGTGTTCATACATCTCTTGCAAGACCTGCAAAGGCGGTGCGTCATCCAGTTCCATCAATAGGTTCCGGTCAGCCTTGGTGACCCGCATGGGCCTGCCCACTGGCCTGCAACCCTGCGCAACCACGGTGTCTACAATGACATTCCCTGAGAGCGCGATACCCACAGCACCATTGCGTTCAGCATGGCCGTTGATAAACAGTGAGAGTTCACCAGGACGTCGTGCGCCGCTGGCCAAACCGCCAATCTTGGCACTCCCTGGAAAAGCGTAGTCCAGCCCCTCCACCATCTGGTCCACCGCCATGGAAAAAGGGTCAGCCAGAAGCAAGAAGTCCGGCGATTGAGCCTGGTCCACACCCACACGAGCAACCCATTCATCAGGTGACGCGTCCGGCGATGGTAATTGGTCTGGAGCAATGTGAAATGGAGAGAGCACAACACCTGGGAGATGCGCGGCAACCATAGAGAGGCCTGGACTATCCTCCACCTCCCGGCCATCTCCAATCACGCCAGAGCCACTGCAGCCCATGACAATGGCGCCGGGATAAATCCGTTGCAGATCAGTCGGGATTTGATCAAACGCTCCGGCGTGAGCGGCGGACGCGAAAACTACCACAAGGTCCGGCTTTACGTCCGGTCCCAATTGGCAGTTTACCTCTTCCTGACACTCAGCGATGGCTTGCAACAACGCCGGTTGCTCTGAGATTGCGGACGCCCACTTCACACTATCGCCTCCCCAAAAGAGCGCGCTGGCCAACGTGCGCTTGACCGCGCCAAGTATAGCAGTAGGCATTATAGTGAGGGTGCTCGGTCCGCATTTCTAACGCACCATATAGCTAGGTTTCACTTGTTGATACAACCTACGCGTGGTACAGTGGATGAGCAAAGAGTGGGCCTGGCCCGCTCTTTCTTTTATCGACCCGAATTTGGATTCGGCCTCAGGGCCAAAGTGCTAGGAGGGCTCAGACTGCCATGAAGAGCGATTTCCTTATTGCAGTAACGCAACTCGCAGCGGAGCGAAATCTCCCTCGCGATATTGTTGTCTCGGCCGTAGAGGCCGCGCTGGTCTCTGCGTACAAGAAAGAGACCTCTAACCCAAACCATGAAATTGCCGTGAAGCTGGACCCTGGCTCAGGTGACGTTGCTATCTTTCAACTAAAGACCGTTGTTGAAGAAGTGACGGACATTGACCGGGAGATGACCTTGAAAGAGGCCAAGAAAATCCGGCCGGCAGAAGCCCATAACATTGGCGACGTTCTGGAATTTGAGCTTCCCGCCCACATAGCGGGCCGCATTGCCGCGCAGACCGCAAAGCAAGTGGTCATTCAACGCCTGCGAGAGGCGGAACGTGAGCTGGTGTTTCAGGAATTCTCCGAGCGTGAAGGTGAGGTCTATACCGGCACGGTACAACGCGGCGACTCACGTCACACAGGAGTGGCCACCCTTGACCTCAATGGACGGGCGGAGGCCATTTTGCCTGCCTCTGAACAGTCACCCTGGGAGCGCTACCGGCCCGGTCAACGCCTCAAGGTGCTCATTCTTGAGGTGCGACGCACCAACCGTGGACCGGAGATTGTCTGTTCACGAACACACCCCGATCTGCTCCGTCGCCTCTTTGAGATGGAGGTCCCGGAGATTTTCAACGGTATTGTGGAGTTGAAGGCGGTGGCCCGTGAGGCCGGTGCTAGGAGCAAGGTGGCAGTGGCCGCTAAGCAAGAAGGAGTGGACCCCGTAGGCGCCTGCGTGGGCCTGCGCGGCATCCGTATCCAGAACATTGTGAATGAACTCCAGGGTGAGAAGATTGACGTCATTCAATGGTCCAAGTCCCCTTCCCAGTTCATTTCCAATGCGCTAAGCCCAGCTCAGCCATTGCGAGTAGAGGTGGATGAAGAGGAAGCTACCGCCATGGTGGTGGTGCCGGACCGTCATCTGTCCTTGGCCATTGGCAAAGAGGGACAGAACGCTCGGTTGGCCGCCAAGTTGACCAATTGGAAGATAGATATCAAGAGTTCATCCGAAGTCGAAATTGAACGCATGAAACAATCCATTGAGGATGAGGTTGCAGTGCGGGCAGCCGCAGTGGATGCACCGGTGGTGGCTGAAGCCGAAGCCGTGGCAGCATCAGTGGCCGAGCCTGAAGAACTAGTCGTAGCAGAAGAGCAACTCACTGAGGAGCCTCAAGAAGTAACCGCAGAGGTCGCTCAGGGCACTGAAGATGAAGAGGCTCTCGCGGCAGTCCCCATCAACGACCACGGCCTTAGTGCTGAAGAATTGCTTGCTCTAGAATCTTTGGATCTCATGGATACGCTAGAGCCTGTGGCTTCCTCGGAAGGGACGGTAGTCCTAGAGGAAGAGGTTGAAGAAGAAGTCCTCATAGATGAAGACGAAGATGATGTATGGAAGCTCCCAGAGTCAACAGAGGGGCCCCAGATTCGGTTTGCAGAAGACATTCTTGGTTCCTTCGGGCAACGTACAGGTGCAGCGGGCGGCAGAAGCAAGCGTCGGCGCACTCGTCCCGCAGGTGGTGGGGCAAACAAGGGCGGCGCAAGGCCACCCGCTCGGCCCGGCGGACCCGGCGGGGCTAGTGGCGGACGACCCGGCGGCGCAGGCGGCGGACGGCCTAGCAGCGCAGGCGGCGGACGGCCTAGCAGCGCAGGCGGTGGACGGCCTAGCAGCGCAGGAGGCGGACGGCCCAGCGGCGCAAGCGGCGGACGGCCTAGCCCTCGTACCGACGCCACGCCAGCCCCGGACGACGATGAGTAGCGCTCAAGGATAACCCGCAACAAGAGGGCATTGGTTTTGGCAATTAAACATGTCCCTCAGCGGAGTTGTATCATCTGCGGAACCAAGCTGCCCAAGCGTGAACTTATCCGCATTGTGCATACGCCGCAGGGACAATTCATCTTGGATGAGAGCGGCAAACAGTCAGGGCGTGGCGCATATATCTGTCACAACCCTCTCTGCTGGGAACAAGCACAGAAGAGCAACCGGCTCTCCCGCGCGCTCCGCACAGAAGTGCCTAATGGTGCCTGGCAAGAACTGACCAGCCAAAGTGCATCGCTTCGTTAGTGATTACACGCAGGAGAGCGCATGGTAGAAGAGCAAACGGAAGACCAGCAAGCAACAAAGACCCGGCGAGTGACGCTAAAGGCGCTCACGCTGCCGGCTGTTATCAGTGTGGGCAACCTGGCTGAGCGGGTACACGCGGAGCCGGTGCAACTCATTAAGCAGCTCATGCGCATGGGCGTCTTTGCAAATATTACTCAGGCTATTGATTTTGACACCGCCGCAATCTTGGCCCGCGCCTATGGATACAGCGCCAAGGCCTTAACCGGTGCTGGTCAACAAGGGTCTGAGGAGCTTACAGAGGAAGACGCAGCCAACCTACAGATACGCCCCCCAGTGGTGACTGTGCTGGGCCACGTTGACCATGGTAAAACCTCACTGCTTGACTCCATACGTAAGGCCAACGTGGCCGGTGGTGAGAAGGGTGGCATCACCCAGCACATTGGCGCATACCAGGTTGAATATAACAACCTGACCATCACGCTATTGGACACGCCGGGCCATGAGGCGTTCACCGCAATGCGGGCCCGGGGTGCGCAAGTTACTGATGTGGCGGTACTGGTGGTGGCGGCTGATGACGGCGTGATGCCTCAAACAGTGGAGGCCATTGACCATATCAAGGCCGCGGGGGTGCCCATCATTGTGGCCATCAACAAGATGGACCTGCCTGATGCGGACCCGGACAAAATCAAACGCCAGTTATCTGAACACGAACTCCTGGTGGAAGATTGGGGTGGAGAGGTTATTGCGGTTCCTGTGTCCGCAAAGACCGGTGACGGCATAGAGGACCTGCTGGAAAGCATAATCGTCTTGTCAGAGGTGGAGGAACTCAAGGCCAACCCAGACCGGAGCGCGGTGGGCGTGGTGATTGAGGCGCGGACCGATAAGAGCCGTGGTGTAGTGGCATCATTGCTTATCCAGACAGGCACTCTCCACCAGGGCGACAATTTTGCTGTGGGGACCATCCGAGGCAGGGTACGTGCACTAACGAGCGACTCCGGCCGCAGGATTAAGAGCGCAGGGCCGTCACAGCCCGTGGAAATATTAGGTCTATCAGAACTGCCAGAAGCGGGTGACACACTCACCGTTGTGGCAGACGAACGCGCCGCAAGAGATTTGGTGGCGGAGCGCCAACGTTCCGCAGGGGCACGGGGCGTTACCTTGGAGGACATGACCTCACGGCTATCCAGTGGCTCCGTCAAGGAATTGGACCTTATCCTGAAGACAGACGTCCAAGGCAGCATAGACGCGCTGCGTCAAGCTTTGGGCCAACTGTCCACGGATGAGACGCAAGTGAAGCTAATCCATGCCTCTACGGGTACCGTGACTGAGAGCGATGTACTCCTGGCTGTGGCCTCTCAGGCAATCATTGTTGGCTTCAACACGCGGACTGAGCCCGGGGCTCGCCATATGGCAGACCTTGAGGGCGTAGACATCCGTCTCTACGATATTATTTACCGCCTGACGGAAGACATTGAGGCGGCTATGGCTGGCTTGCTTGAGCCCAAGCAAGAAGACATTGTGGAAGGCAAGTTGGAGATTCGGGCTGTCTTCTCCATTGGCAAAGGCAAGGCATCTGCCGGGTGTTACGTAACGGACGGCCAGGTGGGCCGCGGCTCCATGGCGCGGGTGCTCCGGGGCGGAAATGAGCTCTTTGACGGACCAATCCTTGGCCTTAAGCGCTTTAAGGATGATGTCCGGCAGGTAACCAACGGTTACGAGTGTGGCCTCACTCTTGATGGATTCAATGCATTCCAAGAGGGAGACGTTATAGAAGCCCACCGGCTCCAACGGGTCGGTGCCGGTTCATAAGAATTCCATTGACTATGTTTTGCGGGGTACCTCGTGTCGCGACGGACTGAACGCGTCAACGTCCTTCTTCAGCAGCAGGTCAGTGAGGTGCTATCTGAGGGCTTGAATGACCCCCGGTTGCGGGCGCCAGTCACGGTCACTTTTGCAGACGTATCTTCGGACCACCAATACGCCACAGTAGGCATCAGCGTCATGGGGTCAGAAGAAGAGCAGCAAGAGGCGCTCCAGGGTATGCAGTCCTCCGCCGGGTTCTTCCAACGGGCTTTGGCTAGCCGGGTTCGCATGCGGAACACACCTCGCCTGCGGTTTGTTTTGGACACTTCATTAGAAGAAGGAGACCGTCTGCTGGCGGTCATGGACAGGATTCGGACAGAAGGGACCACTGAGAATGACCAGACCCCTAATTGACGGCGTTCTAGACCTTCACAAACTGGAAGGCTCCACCTCCATGGACGTCGTCCGAATTGTAAAGCGCCTAACACACGTGAAACGTGTGGGACACGCAGGCACCCTGGACCCTATCGCCACAGGAGTCCTCCCTGTATGCCTTGGCCAGGCCACTCGACTCATGGAATATCTTGTGGATCACCACAAGATATACAGGGCAGAGTTTCGGTTGGGCGCAGCCACAGACACCCACGACGCGTACGGGACGGTGACGAGTGGGCAGGATCCTTCGGGTATAACTAGGTCACAGGTAGAGGCGTTGCTCCCGGTCTTCACCGGCGAGATTCAGCAACTACCTCCCATGTACAGCGCACTGAAGCGGGACGGCAAGCGACTATATGATCTGGCACGAGCTGGCCTTGAGGTAGAGCGGCCCACTCGTCCCGTCTCAGTCTATAGCTTGAACATGGTGGACTGGTCACCGCCCCTAGCCACCATAGAAGTGGAGTGTGGACGAGGCCTTTACGTACGTACGTTGGTTCATGACATAGGGGCCATGCTAGGGTGCGGCGCGCATCTGAGTGCACTCATCCGCCTCAAGGTAGGCCCATTCACTGTTGCTGACGCTGTTACGCCGGATGTGTTTGAGGAGGCAGTTGAGGCAGGTACGTGGGAAGACCTATTGTCTCCACCAGACATTGCCCTTCTGGGCCATGACTCGGTGACTGTGACAGCATCCGCAGAAGAACAATTTCGCCACGGACAAGCCATCTCCCTTCCGGACGTAACCATGTACGCGCGCCACCTTGAACTCCGCAGGGCCTACACCACTGATGGCCGGTTCCTAGGTGTCTTGCGGTTCAACCGGGCGGAAGGCATTTGGCAGCCGGAGAAAGTATTCGCGCTAGCCACACCGTCACCATACGCACCAAGTGCTGAGCCAGCGCACTGAGTGCATTGTGTCTACCTACCATAACTTGGTAGTACGACCTATCAATGATTAGTTGAAATGTACCGTGTCCATTCTGGGCGCAGGGTCTATAGTCTATGTACGGACTTTGCAGGCCATTTAGAGGCCAGAGGTCTTGAGATGCTGACCGCAGGTGCATCCGGTACCTACATGGTAGAATGCGCCGGGCACATAACTGCGGCAGAACCTAGGCCTAAGAATATTAGATGGGCCTCTGTAGTTGAGCGACCACACAAAGCTCTTTGCGAGAGTGGGCCGCAACCAAGTGGATATTAAGGAGCACATGACCGTGGGTAAGATTAACGTTGCGATTATTGGAGTTGGGAACTGCGCATCCTCTTTTGTGCAGGGAATTCAGAAGTACCGTGAGGCACCCGTAGACGAATTCATCCCAGGACTCATGCATCCGATGCTAGCTGGCTATCACATAGGCGACATCAACGTTGTCGCCGCGTTTGACATCGACAAAACCAAGGTTGGCAAAGATCTCTCTGAAGCAATCTTTGCAGGGCAGAACAACACTGCGCAGTTTTCGGATGTCCCCCATTATGGAGTCACGGTTGACCGAGGCATGACTCATGACGGCCTGGGGAAATACCTCTCAGAGGTAATTGAAAAAGCCCCTGGACACACTGCCGACATCACCGCCATCCTCAAGGAGCGTGAGGTGGATGTGGTTATCAACTACCTCCCCGTAGGCTCTGAAGAGGCCACCAAATGGTATACAGAGCAGATACTGGCCGCAAAGTGCGCCATGGTCAACTGCATCCCTGTTTTCATTGGCAGGGAACAGTATTGGCAGAAGCGGTTTGAAGACGCCGGCGTACCCATTATTGGTGACGACATCAAGTCCCAGGTCGGCGCCACCATCACTCACCGCGTCCTCACCCGGCTGTTCAAGGACCGTGGCGTGAAGTTGGAACGCACCTACCAGCTCAACTTTGGCGGCAACACAGACTTCTACAACATGCTGGAGCGGGACCGCTTGGAGTCCAAGAAGATATCCAAGACCAATGCGGTGACCTCCCAGCTTGACTATGACCTAGGGCCTGGCAACGTCCACGTTGGCCCCAGTGACCACGTGCCTTGGCTATCTGACCGAAAGTGGTGCTACATCCGCATGGAAGGCCGCACGTTTGGTGACGTCCCGTTGAACTTGGAGCTGAAGCTTGAAGTCTGGGATAGCCCCAATTCAGCTGGCGTGGTGGTGGACGCGGTCCGCTGCTGCAAGCTGGCCCTTGACCGGGGTATCAGCGGCTCTCTGGAAGGGCCCAGCGCTTACTTCATGAAGTCTCCGGCAATTCAATTCACTGATGATGAAGCAAGGGACAAGGTAGAGGCATTCATAGCTGAAGAGGTCAGTTAGAAGGCCACCGGACCCGGAGTACATAAGAGTGTCTACGCAAGCCACAGGAGCTGGCCCTCCGGCAATGGATGAGAGCGAGCTACGCCCGCTCAAGGTGGCACAAGTGTCACCTTATGACTTTGCGTACCCCGGCGGCGTGATTGATCACATCTCAAGCCTCTCCCACCAACTCACGCTCCTGGGCCACTCAGTAAAGATCATTGCCCCCCTCTCCAACGCCAAGGATCAGAAGATAAGCGAAACGCTCATACCGGTGGGCAGGCCTGTCCCCATACCAAGCGGCGGCTCCGTCGCTCGGATTTCTCTCTCCGTATGGCTGGAACCACGTATCAAAGCACTTTTGGAAGAAGAGCGTTTTGATATTGTGCATATCCATGAGCCCATGGCGCCCACTCTTCCAATCACTGTCCTCTACTGCTCCAATGCGGTCAACGTAGGCACTTTTCACGCCTTCCGGAGTAGTCGTGCCTATCGTTGGTGGCGCTATTTCAGCCGCAGGTGGTTCAAGAAGCTGGACGGGCGTATCTGTGTCTCCAGGCCAGCCATGGATTACGTTAGTAAGTTCTTTCCCCAAGAATATGAAATCATTCCAAACGGCATCACTGTGGACCGCTTTGCCCAGCCCCTGCCTCCGCTGGAAAAGTATCGTGACGGCAAGGTGAACATCCTCTTTGTGGGCCGGATGGAGCGGCGCAAAGGGCTCAAGTATTTATTGGAAGCTTATGCGGAGTTGAAGTGGGTACGTCCAGATATACGCCTCATAGTGGTTGGGCCTGGCAGCCCCAACAAGGAGTGCCTCAAAATTATCAGTGAACACAACCTCCAAGACGTGGAGCTCTTGGGCTCTGTGCCCTGGGAGGAGTTACCCCGTTACTATCAGGCCGCCGATATTTACTGCACTCCCTCCACAGGAAGGGAAAGTTTTGGCATAGTGCTGCTTGAAGCAATGGCCTCCAGCAAGCCCATAGTGGCCAGCCGGATTGACGGGTATAGCGGCGTCATGAGCGACGGCGTTGAAGGGTTCTTGGTTCCGCCCAAGAACGGGCCTGCGCTGGCTCAGTCACTGGCAAAGCTTATCGACAACCCCTCTTTGCGGCAGGAGATGGGAGCACGGGGCCGCATTGCCGTGGAGAACTACCGATGGGAGCGGGTAGCGGAGCGCGTAGTAAGCGTTTACCGTCGCCTCTTGCGGGAACGTCGCCAGTCCACGGCCGCCTCTTCAACCACCCAATGACGCTCTTTGTCCCAAGACTCCGTGCGAAGGCATTGGCCAACCGTCTGGTGGTTGGCCCCCTTGCGCGACTCCTCCTCGCGTTACATATTTCTCCCAACGCTCTCACGCTGGCGGGCTTCGCTGTCACAGCCGTGGCCGCATACCTCATTGGTGAGGCACACCTTCTGGCGGGCGGCCTCGTGTTGTTGGGTGGTTCAGCCATGGATATGCTGGACGGCGCCGTGGCCCGGTTGGGCAACAAGGCAACGCGGTTTGGAGCATTCTTAGACTCCATAACAGACCGGCTAGGTGAGGCAGCCGCCCTCTTTGGGCTCCTGGTGTTCTATGTCCGCCAAGACCATGAATTAGGCGCGTACCTGGCTTTTGGAGCCGTGGTGATGTCGTTCATGGTCAGCTACCTGCGGGCAAGGGCGGAAGGGCTTGGCGTTCCAGGCGACGTTGGGCTAATGGGGAGGCCTGAGCGAGTTGTTGTGTTAGTAGTGGGGCTTGTAGCTGGCTTTCCGCTCTACGCTCTGGGCGTGGTGCTTACGTTTGCCACGGTCACCGTGGGACAGCGGATATGGCACGTATACGCGGCTCAAGACGACTCGTAACCTTTTCGGCGTATCTATCATCAAACCCTAGAGCAGCGGCGTTTCGTCTGGCAACCATGATATGTTAGGAACAATACAGGAGCATACTGGAGAGCAAGCATGCCATTGATTAGTGATGCGGACCGGGAGGTCCTGACGCAGCGGTTCAATGATCGCTTAACAGGCGACGTTACAATCAAGCTGTTCACCGAATCAGCCGCCCGTAGCCTGCTGACCATTCCCGGTCAACCCAGTGGTCAGGCTAGCGGCCAATATGGGGCGCTGACAAAGGAATTGATGGAAGAGGTAACCGCTCTATCTCCCTTGCTCCACTTAGACGTGGCAGATATCCGTGGAGATGGCGCTGAGGAGGCCGCGCGGTTGGGCGTCCAGCGTGTCCCGGCCATGGTGTTCGATAGTGAGAACGGCGGGCGTGTGAAGTACTACGGAATCCCAGCGGGGCTTGAGTTCTCAACCATCCTTGAGGCAATTGAGGCCATATCCCGCAAAGAACCTCCGCTCAGTGAAGAGGTTGCCAAAGTAGTGGAAGAGGCCATTCAGGAACCCGTCCACCTACAAGTGTTTGTTACACCTACCTGACCGCACTGCCCTCGGTTGGCCCGTGCGGCCCATGCGTTTGCAATGATTAACCCGCATATCACCGCGGACGTGGTGGAGGCGGAAGAATTCATGGATATGGTCCAGCACTATAAGGTGATGGGCGTCCCCAAGACCGTTATCAATGACTCCGCTGAGTTCGTTGGCGGCGTCCCGGATGAATATTTTGTTAACATCATCCTCCAAGCCCTTGGGAAGCCGGAGCATGAATTTGCGGCACTTCAGCAAGGTGGACCTGCTGACGCCTAGGGTTTAATCAATTGAACAGCTATGAAACGGCGGGGCCTCAAGGCCCCGCCGTTTCAGTCTCTATTTAGTTTTCCCTGCATGGCAATAATCGCCGCAGGGTGAGTAACGCTGCCCTAAGGCTGTTACCGTCGCTCTTCACGGGCCCGGGCCTGATTTACCACAAGCGCCCTGCCATCTAGTGAGTACCCATTGAACATGGAGATTGCTTGCTCCATCTCATCGGACGCGTCCATCTCAACGAATCCGAACCCACGTGAGCGACCGGTCTCACGGTCCGTGGGGATGTGGACTGACGCCACAGAACCCGCCTGGCTAAATAGCTCACTCAATTCCTCAGGACTTGCCCTGAACGGCAAATTACCCACAAACAACGTGGTCCCATTCTCAGCCATATTCCCCTCTACTCGCATGTGCGACCCGGAGCCTGGATCTGCAGCAAACCCATCAGGTTTTTGAAGCCAGTGTCCAATGGTTGCGCCTAGACACCGGCACTGAGCTTGCCACGGCTTCCGGACTGCGCGATTGTAGCGACATCCTCCTCATGAAGCAAGACTTTTGTTTCAAGAGGGTCGCCTTGTTCCATGATGTGCCTGATTTCGTAATTATTACGCCCTATTAGGAACAGGCCACACTTCGCCCAGCCTCATCCTCTCATCCTAAGGTAAACACCCAGTACACACCAACGGGGTATATAACCAGCATTCCACCCAAGGCCAGCCAGCGCGGTATGCCCATCAAGCGCGGCTTTAGCATAGCTATCCCGCCCAAGACCATTAAACCAACCCCTATTAGCGCTGCGGCATGATGCCCTGACCCGAACGCCCCAAGGATAGTCCCCTCATTGTAGAGTGGGTCCATGATGGCCAGAATCACAAGGTTGAAGGTGCAACTCCCATAGAGGTTACCTGTAATCAGTGCATAGTTCCGCTGTCGCGCGGACTCCACTATCGCGGAGGCCTCTGGCAGAGAGGTCACGACGGAAACGAACAGGATGCCGATAAAACTGCCTGAAAGGCCCGTCGCGCCTGCAATGCCGTCGGCGCTGATGGCCAAGAATGGTGCGGCCACTGCTATAGCACCGGCGGCCATCAAAAACCCCCTCCACGCTCGCTTCAATAGCACTGCATCACGTGGAGGGGCATACTCCGGTTCATTGCTTCCTGCGCTATAAACCAGCCGCATTCCAAGCAGGTACGCGCCAACGATAGCCATGCCACCTGTACTGAATATCCAAACGGATGCGTCCGTTCCAGTCCACGCAAGTGTAAGCACGAGCGTTGCTAGAACGATTGTCACCAGCACCAATACGCGGGTCTCCCTGGTCACATGATAGAAGAACCCCTTCTTCAGGAGGGTCAAGGTCATCCCCACGATGCCCAGCATGAAAATGTTCACCATGTTGGATCCAAGGATGTCCCCTATACCAATTGCCGTAGCGCCAATCAAAACGGCAATCGAATCTGTAAACAACTCGGGGAGTGATGTTGCCCCAGCCAGGAAGATGGTCCCCACCCAGAGATGTCCCCACCCTGTGTGCTCAGCTAACGCGTCACCGTGACGCGCTAGCTGAATGCCGCTGATAACCACAACCATCGCGCTGGCTATGAACACAGCCAGGGCAACTGCTAAGTTGTCCATAAATGGAGCCTCACGGGAATACGATTGAACTGGGAGCGGGGCCCAGGGCCCGTACCGAGATTATACCGCCCCAGTCTCCCACCTTATACAAGCGTTCCGTAAACCACGAAAGTCTATGGAACACTATCCCAGGGTTGGGGTATGATATGGGCGGTGTGCGTACCTATACGCGACGAGTGAAGGGGTAATAATGGCAACCACAACACAGAGCAACACCCGGGTCTCTCTTGATGATCTGGACCTGAGCATTGGCAAGCGGACGCGCCTGCACAGACTCCTTTACGACCATGGACCCGGTAACGGCACTATGCTTCTGCTCCCGGTGGACCAGGGGATGGAGCACGGCCCACGAGATTTCTTTGAAAACCCTGCTAGCGCAGACCCCGTCTATGAGTTGGAGTTGGCTCAGGAGGCCAATTTCAGCGGCATTGTTCTTGGCTATGGACTAGCCAAAAAGTACATGAAGCAGTTCGCGGGCAAAGTCCCCTTGGTGGTGAAGCTCAACGGCAAGACGGAGATTCCTGCAGACGACGAAGCGTTCTCTCCGCAGACAGCAACCGTTGAGGAGGCTGTGGCCCTTGGTGCAGACGCCATTGGTTACACCATCTACGTCGGTTCTCCCGCTCAGGACAGGGACTTCATACAGTTTATGGAAATTAGGGAAGAGGCAGACCGCCTGGGAATGCCAGTCATCGTCTGGGCGTATCCACGAGGCAGCGCCATTGATGGCAAAGCAGGACGCGAGAGCCTTTACGCTATCGACTACGCCGCCCGTGTGGCATGCGAGATGGGCGCTGACGTCATCAAGATGAACCTACCAGTCATTAACCCGGAGAAGGACAAGCAGGCTCCCAAGCCCTACAACAGCCTCAACGTGACCGCTGAAGAGGCCATGGCCATGGTCGTAAAGTCAGCAGGGCGATCGCTGACACTGCTGTCCGGTGGCTCCAAGGCTGATGACGCCGATATCTTTGCGAAGGCAGAGGCTGGCCTGGAAGCGGGTGTGACGGGCTTCATATTTGGCCGCAACGTCTGGCAACGGCAGCCGGAATCAGCCAGAGCGTTGGTCTCTCGGCTTACTGACCTGCTCCGAAGTCACTAGCGCTTCACTTTCAAGTAAACCAAAGAGGCCCCGGCTAAGCCGGGGCCTCTTTATTAGAGCGCGTATGCTACGTGCTAGCTGTCAGGAATTACTTCTTCCCCTGACACTCGCACAACCTTGGTGCGGAGGTAGTCCACAAGGACATCAACCTCATCATGGCTCTGCAGGTAACGCCGAAGTGAGTGTCGCAGTATCTCCAGTCCCGCCTCAAGCTCCGGCCAGACCACCTCTCGTGCCCCCATCTGCAGAAGCCGCTCACCCTCCTCTCGCCAATGGACTCGCGCCACCACGTCCAACGCCGGGTTCATCCTGAGCGCGTGGTGCACCGCAAGCTGCGCTGAATTAGCATCACCACTGCTGATAATCATGAGGCGCGCAGACTGGATACGCACAGCTTCCAAAACATGTTCATCCGCAATGTCCCCGTACACCACCGTATACCCAAGCCCTCGATGTTTAGCCACTGACCTCGCGTCCAATTCCACGCTCACAAACGGCACCTGGTGTTGCGTGAGCACCTCCGCGACCAGGGAACCGACACGCCCAAGGCCAGCAAGCACCACATGACCTTGTTCTGGGCCAGGGCCGCCTTCCGGGTCATCATCAGGGTGGTAAAGCCTAAACGCAGAGAACCGCGCACTGAGCATACCTACCACTCGCGTGCCGCCGCCCATGATCCACGGCGTGATGGCCATGGTCAGCACGGCAGATACCACGGTAAGGGAGAGAAATTCATCTTCTACAATGCCAAGGGCCACAGCGGAGCCAGCCAGTATGAAGCTAAATTCCCCTACCTGGACCAACCCCACGCCAGCAAGGACTGAAGTGGGCAAGAGGTAGCCAAAAGCCCTCATAATGCCGCTAACAATCAGGAATTTGGCGAAGATCACGACTGAGACGACAACCACGACATCCTAGAGGTTGTTGGCGAGAAAGGAGAGGTCTGTCAGCATTCCCAGGGATACGAAGAACAAGGCAGCGAAGGTATCTCGCAGTGGCACCACTTCTGAAAGGGCCCTCCGCCCAAAGTCAGACTCGCTCAGCACCAACCCCGCAAGGAATGCGCCCAAGGCAGCGGAGAGTCCTAGCGCTTGGGTCATGGCCGCAGTAGAAACCGTGATAGCCACAACGGAGAGGATGAACACTTCACGGGAGCCCAGTAAGGCCACCCGCTCCAACAGCCAGGGAAGCAACCTGCCGCCCAGCAGTATCATGGCGCTGAGTGCCACACCAGCCTTCAGCAAGCCAAGGCCTAGGTCAAGGGCAAAGGAGGCGTCACTGCCATTCAACGCAGGCAAGATGGCAATCATGGGGACAAAGGCCAGGTCCTGGACTACAAGAATCCCCGTAATCACTCGCCCGTGGACACTCTGAAGCTCATGGCGTTGCATGAGGGTCCGCAGTACCACCATGGTGCTGCTAAGGGAAATCACCATGCCAAGGACAATTGAGGCTTGAGCAGGCCAGCCCAGCAGCAGGCCTACAACGTAAGCAACGGCGGCCGTAGCCACTATCTGCACCGTCCCGCCAATGATGACCACCCGCCCAGACCGCCGCAGGTCTCTGAAGGAGACCTCAATGCCTACCGCAAAAAGCAGCAAGATGACGCCGAATTCAGCCAGCGTCCGCACAGTCTCCACGTTCTCGATACCCGCCAGAGCGTGAGGGCCAATGAGCATGCCCACTGCCAGGTAGCCCAGGAGGACTGGCAAGCGTAGGAATCGCGCCACCAATGCACCGGCAAAGGCGGCCACAAAGATGAGTACTATGTCGCCAAAGAGACCGCCAGGCACCACGGCGTAGCTCCTTACAGAGTCAAAAGGGGATTTGGTAAGCCATATTGTACGGTATGCGGTGTGCGTGTGACCTGCGTGGCGTTGGAGCAGCGAAGCATAAAGGTTCCGTAAATCCCAGCCACTCCCGTTTGAAAAGGGCGGCAAAAGGCCCCGCCTGCGGCGGGGCCTTCCGGCATACCTACTTGCGGACGGGTCTTACACCCCGTACCAACCCTGGCCTTTGATCAGACCTCGTACGTAAGCTATCTGGCCTATGTGCTGCACGTTGTCACTTGTAATAATTGCAACGCCATCAGCAACGGTCTGCGGTGGCCTTGGAGGGTCTGTCTGAGGTAGATGCCTCTCCCAGCTCTGCGGACTGAGGCTGGCAATGTGGCTTACCGTGGCCACCTTTACCGCCTCATAATACGCAAGCAGAAGCTCTGCGCTTATGGGATCAAAGCTGCCGACGGTCTCAGGTTTGTAGCTGGGAGGCGTCTCCTCTAAGCCAAATTTTTCATACCACTTCTGGGAACGCCATACCTGCTCCGCTCCTGCAATACGGGAGCCGTAGCCGTCTTGCACACGAGTTAGGTGCCACGCCAGCCAGCCAATTGGGTTGCTTTCCGGCCCAGCAGGTTGCTGCATCAACTCTTCCCGTGTAAGGCCTTCCAGCGCTCTCTTGAGCGTTCCGTCAGCTCTACCAAGAGCATTGAGAAATAGTGCACCGTTGTCCATGGCGTCTCCCTGAGCTTGAGATTAATACCAGCCTTGTTCTCGAAGCATCCCCCGTAGAAAGGCAACCTGCCCAACATGCTGAACAACATCGTTCACGATAATGGCCAGGAGCTCCCTCACGGTTCGCGATGGCTGGTTGGGGTTGGCCGCCGGGGACTCCCGGTCAAAGTCAGCCTGTTTCAAGACTTTGGCCCACTCCTGAGTGCTGGCATACACGGCATCATAAAAGCCCATAATGATGTCCAGGCTCTTGGGGTCAAAGGTGTTCACCGTGTCCGGCTTATAGCTGGCCGGTGTCTCCTCTAGGCCAAATTTCTCATACCATTTCTGAGATGCCCACACCGTCGCCTTGCCCGTGGCGCGGGAGCCAAGGTTGTCCTGGGTCCGCGTGAGGTGCCAGAGCAGCCAACCTATGGGGTTGCTCCTTGGCCCTGCCGGCTGGGCCATAAGTTCATCACGAGAGAGGCCGTCAACCGCCCGCCTCAAATCACCGTCTGCCTTGGCCAGCGAGTCAAGAAACAGTTCTTGTACGTCCACGTTGTCTCCTTTAGAAGTTAGGTGCGCCAGCCCAAGCCGCTGATGTAGCCCCGCAGGTAGGCTATCTGGCCTGCATGCTGGGTATTGTCTCCAAGAATGCTGACCAGCCGCACACCCACCGTTGGCGGCGGGGTCCAACGGTCGTCGTTCACGGGTTTGTCCATCTCTTCAGACGTGAGGGTGGAAAGGTACTGCGCGGTACGTTCATGGACTGCGTTGTAGTAATCAAGCAACGTCTGGGCGTCCGGCGCGCGGAAGGCCCGTACCCGCTCTATAGAATCGCCCGTCCCAAAGTCGGTAGGGTCGGCAGGGAGGTTGAATTTCTCGTGCCAGCCATCCGCCACCCAGGCCTGCTCGCGACCAGCTAGATTGGAGACGTGGTCATCCTGGCCTCGTGCTAGGTGCCAGCAAAGCCAGCCAATGGGGTTGCTGCCCGGGCTGGGTTGAATGGTGAGTTGCTCAGGGGTGAGGCCCTCAAGCGAACGTTCCAGAATACTTTTCAGTCGTCCAAAGGCGTCCGCCGCTACTTCCGGTCCTTCCATGCACCACCTCCGTGGATGATTGATTAGCCTACGCTTCCAGCCAGCCCTTGCCCTTGATCAGTCCGCGCAAGTACGCCACTTGCCCCGTGTGTTGAATGTTGTCCACCAAAATTGCAGTGAGCCGCGCAGCCAACGGGACAGTGCCGTTCCCACGCACTTCTGGCACCTGCCGCTCCAGATCATCAAGTGTGAGCTCCTG